>MDTB01114440.1_pt1 | contig 220165 bp, 194 predicted proteins | sample 811161 | NCBI WGS metagenome assembly MDTB01 (sample SAMN05326650, study PRJNA326480) | marine metagenome | isolation source: seawater | place: Mediterranean Sea | collected 2009
CAAACAATTGCGCGGAATGCTCATTGCCAATAGCTAACAAGAAAATCGCTGCCTTCTGCATGCCTCCTAAAGACCGATAATCGTCTTTCACACGGGCCATGATTTATGCTCCGTCACCCCGGGGCTTCTTGATGCATCCAAGACCGAATGATCGAAAGTGCTTCCTCCGGATGCTTGTCGACAATTTCACCAACTTTCTTTACAGAAGATGCCTTCACACGGCCTTCCACACGATCTATATCGATAAGTTCCTCGAAGTGCTCTTCTTCGGAGCTTAGCTCTGAAGGTGCCGGTATACCAGTGCCACCCGGTCCCGCCAACGCTGGACGCCCCGAAACATGGTCAGCTAAGAGTGGTTCAGCCTTAGCGGAGGGCATTACTTCCAAGGCCCGCGATATTAGGGGGCGTATAACCATTAAGATTACTAAAAGCGCAACAATTATGTATACGAATAATTCTGCAAACTTGAAGGCATCGTTTTTGGTAAGGCCGAATATCAGGAGATCTAAAGGTGTGTCGGGTGGCAAAAACTCTGCAAATTCCATGTTAATAACTTCGACCGTATCGCCGCGATCAGCATTAAATCCAATCGCCCCGCGGACCAAAGTTGCCAAAAGCTCCATCTCAGCATCGTTTCGTGGTTCGTATTTTAATTGACCGTCTTTGTCTGTAACGCGCTTACCGTCAATCAAGACTGCAACTGATAGCCGCTTAATAATACCGGCCTCGCGAACATGATTTTTGATTGTTTTTGATATCTCAAAGTTCACGGTCTCTTCGGTTCTTGTTTCGTTGGCTGAACTTGACGTGGTGTCACCGTTATTAAGGTTAGGGTCAGGCAGATTAGTGCCCACTGTGACAGCTGTCTGACCCTCTGTATCTCGGTTGGAGGCTGTTTGTTCCACGGTTTGGGTAGAACGTACCACCTGACCGTCAGGATCATAGGTTTCCTCTTTAGTGCTTACCCGGTCGAAATCCATTTCAACATTTACCTCGGCTCGAACTTTTCCAAAACCAGCTGTTTTCTCAAGAAGTTCCTCAACAGTTCGAGATAGCCTGGCTTCAAGACTGCGACGGCGCTGATCAGCCTTAAGCGCCATTGCGGCAGGACTATCCTCATTTTCAAAGGCGCCAGCTAGTAATTTTCCTTTATTATCGACAACCGAAATTCTACTAGGATTTAATTCGGGGACTGCTGTTGCGACTAGATGTTGGATCGCGTTTACCTGTTCTGGATTCAAACGTTGTGCGCTTTTCATACTTAGTACGACAGATGCACTGGGTTGTTGTTTCTGCCGACTGAAAAGCTGACGTTTTGGCATTACCAAGTGGATACGGGCCGACTTGACGGTGCTTATCGTTTGAATAGTTTTCGCTAATTCTCCCTCAAGTGCCCGAACTAAATTGACGTTTTGCATGAAGTTCGTGGTGCCAAGAGATTCTTGCTTATCAAAAATTTCATAACCAATGGTTCCGCCCCCGGGTAGGCCTTTGTCTGCTAAATGCAGCAGTGCACGGTCAGCTTGAGTAACAGGCACATATACTTCAGCCCCGTTCTTCTTTACCTCATGTTTAATACCAAGAGTACTCAACTCCACAGCGATTTTGTTGGAATCCACTTTTTCTAACTCGCCATAAAGGCGTTGCATTTCTGGTGAGCTAATGCTGGTCACCAAGAAAATAAAGAAGGCAATTAGTCCGGTTATCACACCGCCCATAATGGCTAGCCGAATGGGACCTATGTTTTGAAAAGCCTTGGCTATTGTTTTCAACTTATGACCCCGCCGATTTTTTCCCTGATTAAAGTTCACCAAACGGTGTTTTAATAAGCTCAATGGATCGTTAAAGATTATGGGACGAGTCTGAATAAGAGGTTAACACCCGGCAAATATTGCCTAATTAAATTTATCAACTTAAAGATTCTAACGTGCAAAGGCGTTGTCCAAACTGATTAAGTCGGCGCAGACGCGATAAAGAATCCGCGTTCTACGCTGGTTGACAGTGCCTTTGTTCCTCAGGATGAAATATTATCACGGGTCACTGTCTAACGTTTTGACCAAAGAATTCATCTCGGACCTGCGGTTGCGGCTCTTTGGTTCTCGGGGTAACAAATATCTCTATGGTAAGATATTAATAACGTTGCAGTTCTGGGGGTTTTACCCCACTTACATCATGTAGAAATCATTTTAAAAAATTTGGTCATTAGACGATCAAAAGAGTTCTTAATAAACGCTAAAAATATGAAAAAAAAACGTTAATCACAGTTATGTAGGGCTCGCGTTTACCCTGATCATAGGTGGTGGTAACCTCGACACATGATGCAGTGTTAGCTATAGGTTAAGTCCATGTCCTACAATCAACAGGAAAAAATATCGTCTGAAATACGTAATCAATTACGATCGGCTTTAGCTTTTCACCGGGGGGGGCAGCTAGAAGATGCGGTGGCGATTTACCAAAATGTCATCCAAAGCTGGCCTGAGAGCCCGGAAACACTGGCAAGCCTGGGCGCAGCGTTAATTGGCTTAAATCGGTCTAAAGAGGCGATTATCCATCTTGAACGGGCTATAACCTTGCGCCCTTACCACGCCGATACTTGCTTTGCTCTGGCAGAGGCCTATCGATCAGAGGGACTTATAGAGAATGCCTTTGAGGCAGCAAAAGTTGGCTTGCAAGGTAATCCCAATTATTTGCAAGGACGAGTGGCAATGGCTGACACGCTATTAGACATGGGACGCCACGATGAGGCGCGGGTAGCGTTTGAAGCAATTCGCTCTACAAACCCAAAAGAAAGTAGAGTGCATGGCAAGCTCGGGTGTTTTCATTTTCACGTCGGAGAAATGGAAGAAGCAGAGTCCCTTTTGTGTTCAGCAGCTCAGGCACTACCTAATGATATTGATGTACATTGGCACTTGGCGGCACTTTATTTAGGGCAGCGCCGATGGGTTGATGGATGGCCGCTCTATTCTTGGCGGTGGCCTATAGCTAAGCGTGTCGATCCGGGGACGCTGGTTGATATTCCGCCTTGGCAAGGTGCACCCTCAGAAACAGATCGCCTTTTGATCTGGGGAGAGCAGGGGCTTGGTGATGAGTTAATGTTCTCGACCTGCTTCCCCGATGTGTTTAAACGGATCAAACCTAAGAACTGTTTTTTGACCTGTGACAATCGATTAGCGAATGTATTTTTACGGAGTTTTCCCGGCCTAGAGGTTATAATGATAAACAGGCTGGCAGATTTCCAAACGGAAGTGAGAATTCCTGAATGTGATGTCCAGATTTCATCTGGGGATTTGCCGGGTCTTTTTCGTTCGCGGACACAGGATTTCCCTAAAACGTTATCAAGTTATAAGGTTGACCCGAGAGCAAAAGAGCTTTGGGCTCAGCGTTTGGCAAAACTAGGGGATGGGTTAAAAGTGGGAATCGCATGGCGTGGAGGCAGCTTAGAGCGTTTTAAGCGATCCAAGTCAAGTGAGATCGGGGATTGGTTGGAGGTATTTAAAACTAGTGGTGCGCAGTTTATTAATTTGCAATATGGTGATTGTACGGAGGAGCTAAGGGGCACACCCCTATATAACTTTGACGACCTTGACCCGATTTCTGACCCAGATAGCCAAATGGCTTTGATCCGTAATCTAAACTTAGTGATTCAAACTTCCAACGCCTCCGCTCATATGGCAGGCCTCTTGAATATCCCGACATGGACAGTTTTACCGGCAATAGCGGATTGGAGATGGTCTTTCGCGGGCGAGGAATGCCTGTGGTACCCATCGATGCGCTTGTTCCGGCAATCCGAACCCGGTGATTGGCGGGAGGTTTTGGGCCGCGTTGCACTGGAATTGCGAAACTTTATTGCTAGGCAAAACGATAGGGCTCGGCACCAAAGATAAGTCTGATGCCGAGCCCCAACTTGGGCCGGTGGGCTTTGAAATGTTGAGATACTTAACGTTTTGTTCTGAGAAGTTCTTCGAGCATCTCATCAGCAGTTGAAATAATCTTGGAGGCTGCTGAAAATGCTCTCTGGACAACGATCATCTTGGTAAATTCTTCACCGATATCAACCGTAGATTGCTCAAGGGATGCTTGGATAACCTGTCCAGCTGCACCATTATTTGCTACTCGTAAAGTAGCGTCTCCAGAAGCTTGCGTTGAATTATAAACATTACCAGTTCGGTTATCGAGGGCGTTTACATTTACGAAGGTGGCTACTGGTATTTGGAAAACAGGGCGTGTCTCGCCATTATCGAAAAGAGCGGTTACGAGCCCACTGGTATCTATCGTCACGCCGGCAAAGGTTCCAAATTGTGAACCATCCGTTGTAATAAATACCGGTGTGAATTCATCACCAAATTGTGTAAAGCCATTCGCTTCGCCTATGGTGCCGAAATCGAGTGTTATCTGTGGCGAACGTGATGGATCATCGTCCATGTCGTAGGAGCCGTTTTCGAAGGCTAGTATTTCCGCTTCAGCGATATTGAATGCACTTGGTATGCCATCAGAGTCAAAAACGATGGCGCTGGCCTTATCAATGGTAAAAGCCGTGGTGTTGAGCGCCGCGTATGCTGTGCCAGCATCTGGCTCAGCTATTTTGGCAGCATGGGCTGCTGAGTTGACTTGCACTGTATATGCGGTGGAGAGTGTCTCCAACACCAGAGTGTTAACGCTGGAGTAAGCCGCCGTCGAGGAGTCTCTGTTTGCTGTGCGCGTTCTCACCGTATCAGCACCGTCGGCAAAGTTAGCATCGACCCCTTCGATTGCGTTTTCTAAATCTGTCAAAATATTATTAAGAATGACGCCACTAGCCGAGTGCCCAGAAGAGAGCGTGGCCTCACTGGCTGGCGCTGTGTCAACAGTTATGTAGTTACCCGTTGATGAGACTGATGCGACCGTGAAAGAGCTATTGTTGGACGCAGAGCCTGAGAAAGTGATGATGTCGCCGGCCTGAAAAGATGAAAAAGGTGTGCCAGATGAAGATATGGTGCCTGTTGTCGTGAATGCTAAGGTACCAAGATCAGCTGCCGCGTAGGCCGTTGTGCGGGCAACGTTTGTATCATCATCATCCGCTGTTTCACCGTCGACAAAGGTGTAAGTGTTGCCATTGATGGTGATTGTGTCGCTGGCCGCCGGCGCTTGGGAGTAGGTAAATTGTTCATAATCCCTATAACCAGCGTAAGTTTGCCGAACAGTGAATGACGTTTCTTGCCGCGCAGCAAAAGTTCCTGAAGACGTTAATAGGCCTGTTGGATCGACAACGAAACCGTTGCTCTGTCCGCTTTGACCTGTTCCGTCATCCTCAAATAACAAAGCTGCCGAGTTACCCGGATTTAGTTGGACGCGGTTATTTATTGTATCAAAATCAGAGTCGGAAGCTAAAATTTCTGCTAATAATGCGCTGACGTCCTGGGCTGTTGAAGTGGTGGTGGAGGTGTCTACCTTTTTAAGCGTAGCCGTTTCAGTCACGCTGGAGTCCGAGTCAAACTCATACGTAATACCTTCTATGACCACTGTTGCTCCTTCAGCCGGCCGGTCGGTAAACTCAAGAGTTCCGATCGACTTAAATGCGTTACCCGACGAGTCTTCAAGCGTAACTACTTCGGTGCCTTGCGGTGGAGCCGCAGTTACGTCCCATTCGTTATCTCGCGCGCCCTTGGTGTAAACGAAACTCATGGAGTTAGCATTGCCTAGTGTATCGAAAAACTGTACGTCGGTTTTATGCGTTGTCCCCACTGAGTCATTGGAAGGCAGGTTAGAACCGATGGCGATATTAGTTGTTGCCGCTGCGGTGCCCCCGACTCGATTTAGGTTGACTGTCGCTAAATAATCGGTGGAGATTACATTCTGGTTTGGGATAGTTAGAGAGTCATTGTTAGGAACAACGGTTCCAAGTGCGTTGACCGGCCAAGCTTGAAGATAAAACCCTGAAGTATTGCGGAGAAAGCCCTCGTTATCTTGGAAGAATGAGCCAGCACGTGAATAGAGGAACTCATTACTTATTGTGGGCGTATTAGCTTCATTTACGACGAAGTAACCTTGACCCGAGAGCGCGATGTCAGTCTGAGAGGTGGATGAGGCCAACAGACCTTGCACTCCCGTATCCGTCCGTGGCGCTGATTGCACTCCGCCAGCTGAGTAAAAGGTGGTGGAAGTCTGAGTAGTTACCAAAGTTGAAAAGTTCACTATCGTGTTTTTATAGCCGATCGTTGAAACATTGGTAATATTATCTGAGATCGCTCCCATGGCGCTTGATTGTGCTGTTAAGCCGGATACGCCCGAACTCAGTGATCCAAACAGTGTCATATTTGTTCTCCTTAACTTTGTCCGGCTAAGCTGCCGGTCAAAACCCTAGTTTGATTGCGCTGCCGGCTTTTTCACCGATAGAATCTTATCTACCCCGATGGCGAGGTTCTCTCCCACGAAAAGCTCGGTGTCGCCGTTATCCACCCCTGCCCCTGTTACCGTCCCAAATACGGTGTACTCTACCTCACTCAGCTTACCGAAGGCGTCCGTAGCGCTCACGAGCAGCGTGTAGGTGCCGTCGGCAACTTGGTTCCCATTCTTATCCAATCCAGTCCAGTTAAACGTATGAGTTCCCGCATTGGTCTCAGCATTCGCAAAAAATACATTCAAGCCGGCTGAGTTAGAGATATTAATGTTTGCCTCGCGAACACCCGGTGGAATGGTGTAGGTGAATTCTGCCTTGCCATTTTCAACCGGTAATTTTTGACTGGAGAATTGGATGCGGTTTCCAATGAAATCAACCATTTGAGATATTTGGCTTGTTTCTTGCAAATTAAGCAGCTTTTCTAAGTTTGAATTCTGAAAAATCTGCTGTTCAACACTTGCGAACTGCACCAGTTGCGACGTAAATTCATTGGCGTCCAGAGGATCCAGAGGATCTTGGTTCTGCAATTGGGCCACAAGTAGGTTAAGAAACTGATTGAGATCGTCTTCAAGTTTCGCCTGTGCTTGTGCGGATTGTGAACCATCGGCTGCTGTCGCTGTGTTTATATTGCCAATAATTGACATGTTTTATCCTCTGCGTATTTTAATATTCAGCGTGTTAAGCTCTGACGTCGACCCGGGCTTCGCCAAGATCAATATCATTTGGGTCTAGAATGAGGCCGGGGGCGGCGTGCTCTGCCTCAAGGTGCTGCTCGTCTTCGACATCGACGTCGTCTGCAGCATTATCGGCGTAGGCAGCAGTTTCCCTCTCTTCGCCGCGCAAATTAAAGTTAAGATTGCCCGAGTCTAGGTCAATACCGCCTTCCTGGAGAGCTTTTTGCAGTTCTGATGCGTCTCGTTTCAATAGATCTAGTGTATCTCGATTATCGGCGGTAACAACGGCTGTCATGCGCCCATCAAAAGCTAGTTCCATTTTTACTTCAACGCGGCCGAGCTCTGCCGGATTAAGCCTTATTGAAATACGGTCATTTCCTGCCTGAAGTGCTCGGGTAATGCGCACAGATACCTGTTCGGATGCGGTAGGGCTACTAGTTGCCCCGCGCATTTGACCCGTTTGCTGTGCTAGAAAATTTTCACGAATCTGTTGAGTTTGTTGTAATGTGCCGTTGCTGGAAATGCTGGAGTTTGAAGATAGGCTCTCACTACCCAATGAGGAGGTGGTTGTGCTCGTATTTGGCAGTGTATTTGATAGAGCGGAAGGACCTCTGGCGTTTATGCCAGCAGCTTGGGTAACTTGAGCTTGTGTAGCTTTTGCCTTTGATTGTTGATTTTGACCTTGTGTCAGCCCGTTTTGTAGTTGTGCGTTAGTTGCTTGCGGAATGTGGGCTTGGTTTTGGGATGTGCCATGGGAGTTTTGTTGAGAATTTGCTTGACCGGATTTTTTTGACTCGCTTGAGAGACTTGCTGCGCTTGCCAGTGTTGAGATAGGCCGAGAGGTAATGTTTTCGGCTTCATTGGTGATACTTACAGTCATCTTTAATCGCGCGTCACCTCTTAGCGAATTTGCGAGTTGATTGGCTTGTTGTTGCATATTAGTTTTATGTCCAACGATGTCCTCTGATTGAATTGGGATTTCTTTATTATTGGCAACGTGAGGGGCACTTTGCCCAATATTGGTCTGTTGGGAACCGCTTTGGGCAGATCGTGTAATGCTGTTTTTAGCTGTACTTGCTGCAGCGGCTAAACTTGGCAGGATACTGGTTTCTCTTGCTGCGGTCTCCACGCCATCATCAATTGTGTTTTGCACTGCAGTCCCAGCAATTGATTGAGCAACATTTAATCCTGCTCCAGAGAGAGCAGAGCTAGACATGGCGTTAGCGATACTAATTGGGTCACTAAGGTCCTTAGATCCCACACTCTCATTCTTCTCAGTTGACTGAACGCCATTTTTGTTGCTTGTTTCAATGATGCGAGCGTTATTCTCTTCTTCATCACCAGAATGTTCGTTACCTGCAAGCTCTTCGATGTGAGACGCATTGTCAGCTTCAACCGCATCGCTGGATCGACCATCATCCCGTGATATATCATCACTTGTGTGCTCTCTAGCATTACGTTCATCGCGCAGTGACGTATTTGCCTTGGAGTCCCGATCCACTTCGCGGTCAGAGCGTGAGTGGTCTTCATTATGGTGATCACGGTTATCATCTCTATTCCGTGCCACTTGGTGTTCATCGAATGATGCGTTTTTGCGACCCGACTGGTCATCATGCTGCGAGAGTTGCCCGTCGCTTTTGCTTACTGCGGTTATACCTTGGCGCTCGGCTATAGCACTCAATCCCGTATCTGCGTTTGCACCTACTTTTTGGATTAAATCTTTAAAAGTATTCGCTAAAGCTGCCAGCGCAGCTGTTTTGTCGGTTTTCTCACGGCCGTGACTAGCGCTCGCGGAAACCTCAGTGTTAAGATTGGGTTTAACGAAAAGTTCTCTCATAATCTGAATTCCTCGATACAAGCTCGACAACTTAAAACATTTAAAGCAAACGCTGGGCCAGTTTTTGAATAGTTAAGTAAATCATTGATATTAAATCGATTATATCGAATAAAGGGCGGGTGACCTTGGGTAATTTTGACGGGTCTCTCGGCAAAATTGACCTTGTAAACGGAACATTTTTTCCGTTCAGATTTCATAGTTACAGCCAACGTGAGATGTAAAAAACGAGAAATTTTTGTCTTGCAACGAACGTAATAAACGTTTACATTCGTATATCGAAGGATACTATTTGCTCCAGAAAGGAGACGTGTAATGGTACAGAACATACTTTTTAACCTGCCCCGGAGTATTGTGGGACTAGGTGTAAGTGTGCCTGAAGCAATTTCTCCTCACGATCTGATAGTGAGCTTCTTAAGCATTGTTGACGGAAAGTATTTGTCCTTGATGAATATGGTAAAGGACAGATGTTCCGCCCGCGATGGCTGGTAAAAGGAGAATAGTCCAATGGACTCGACTGTGAACTCAGCACCTCCGCCTCCGCCTTGGCCAAATCAGGCTTCAGTTCAAGCCCGAGAGGCAATTGAGGCGCCGGCGAGAGAGGTTGATAAACGGCATAACCCGCCAACTGACGAGGTCAGTATCTCGACAGAGGCTGGTCAGGCCGCTAAACCGAGGAATGCAAAGCCTGCGACGGCAGAGCCGAATCCTACTGCTGACGCTGCGACTGGCGAAAGCGCGACTAGTAGTCAGAGTGCAGACAAAGTAAATATCGTGGCGTGAAGAGCTGCCGTTTAACGGCACGTGCCTTCATGCCATGAACTTTTGTTTTAACGGTGGCGCAATACAGGGTATAGCGTGCCCTTTCGCTTGTCTGGGAAATAGAGTATCTTAAAATTTATTGATGATTGGTTCACATGCGATCCGCAACGCTATTGGTATTTCAATTGATGCAAAACCAAATCCGTAATTGTTACCCATTTAAATAAGGAAAGGTCAGCGTGCCTCTAAAATTAGATTTCAAGGCTGGCGAGAAAATGGTCATAAACGGCGCAGTAGTAGAAAATATTGGGCCAAACGCCAAAATCCTTGTGCACAACTTGGCATCCGTCCTCCGCGATAAAGAAGTTTTGACTGAAAACGATTGTGTTACGCCAGCTGCGCATGTGTATTTTGCTCTTCAATGTGCTTACGTTTTTCCTGAGAAAAATGACGATTACATTTTGCTATTTGAAAATTATTTAAGAGATTTTATAACAGCTTGTCCAAGTGCCACCCCAATATCAAATGATATCCGGTCTAATGTTGAGGCTGGAGATCTGTATAAAGGTCTAAAAGGCGTAAGAAAGCTGATCGCTCATGAGGCTGATACACTGAATTCATTTCATGAAGGTATGGCAAAACTGGTTGCGATGGCAGAAATCGAGGAGTCGGAAAGTATCGAGTCGGTTAAATCTGAACAAATGAAAACCGGGGAAGGTTGATATACTGCTTAAATCTGCACACTGTGTAGAAAAAGGAACTCCATGTCAGAAATCGACGATAATAGTCAGAAAATCGGCATTTATTCAGCGCTTGAAATAGCGGAAGTGATACAAAAAGCGCTTGCGACGGGATCTGCCGCGGCTCAGGAAGGGGATCTCGAGAATGCAGAGAATGTATTCCAGAGCGTATTAGAAATTGATGGCCAAAATTCTGAAGCATTGAATGGTTTGGGTGTTGTTTGCTTTGCGAAGGGTAATTTAAAAGCCGCAGAGGATAACCTACGTCGTGCTATTGAAAACAATGATCAAAATGGTCAGTACCATCGTAATCTTGGCCTTCTTTATCTAACGCGAAATCGAACAAAACGCGCAATCCGCAGTCTACAAGAAGCTGTGCGATTGGCCCCTGATGATCAAGATTCCCGGTACAAGCTGGCTTGGGTTCACCACGGGCGTGGAGATCAGGGAAAATTTGTGGAAGAACTTCGTAATTTGGTAAAAATTAGCCCCGATAATGGCCAAGCGAATAATGACCTTGGTTGCTACTTGGCAGAAAAGGGGGAAAAAGAAGAGGCAAAAGAGTATCTAGCTGCAGCAATTGAAGCCGATCCGGACAATGCCGACTTTTCCACAAATTACGCTAATACGTTACTTATAAGTGGTAAGGTGGAGCGTGCTCGCGATATTTTTCAAACGGCTTTTAAAAAGTCGCCCGACCACATTGAGGCTGTGAAAGGCCTTGCAACAACGGAACGTTTGTTGGGGAATCTTGACAAAGCACAAAATGCTGTTGAGAGGGCGCTAAACATAGATAGTAAAGACCCAACTGTGGAAAATTTGGCTGGGACTATCTTCAAAGAACTCGGGTCTTATGAAGAGGCGATCGCGCATTTTAATGCTGCAACTGAATTAGTTGAGGATTTCGCCCCATCAATCTCAAATGCAGGCATGATCAAATTGCTGCACGGAGATTGGAAATCAGGTTTTCGTGATTACGAAGCCCGCCGTTTCGACCCCCATGTAATTTCGGGACGAGAGGCGGCTGTTATTGAACAGTGGGATGGAAGCCCGTTAAAAAATAAATCTATTCTTCTTCAGTCTGAGCAGGGTTTCGGTGATAATATTCAGTTCGCCCGCTTTGTACGGCAAATTTGTGATAGTGCCGAACGCGTGGTGTTGGAAGTAAGACCTGAGTTACAAAAGTTATTTCAGTCACTTCAATGCAGCGCGGAAATTATCAACCCCGGTGAAAATGTTGAGAATGTTGATTTTTGTGCTCCTCTTTTAAGTCTACCGTATCTGATGGAGCTCGTGGAAGAGAATGAAATCTCTGGTGCGTCTTATTTGGCAACTACAGGTCATGGGCCAGAGATTTCGATATTTGAAAGTAGTGATAATTTGCGCGTCGGTGTGAGTTGGCGGGGGGCGTCGGCACATAAGGAAGATTGGAAACGTTCTATCGATCCAAATGTCATGTTAGCCGCCTTGAAAATTGACGGTATCTCGCTATACAGTTTAGATTTTGGGGGTGATGCGCCTCCATCGGACTGCGTGGATCTACGTTCCTTTGTATCTGACTTTAACGATACGGCGCACATAATAACAAAGATGGATTTGGTTGTTTCTGTTGACACTTCAACGGTCCATCTGGCGGGTGCTCTCGGCCAACCGTGTTGGGCCCTCATCCCTTTTGTTCCTGATTGGCGTTGGATGCTCGAACGAGCGGATACTCCTTGGTACGACACCGTGCAACTTTACCGACAACCGGCGCAGTCCGATTGGGACAGCGTATTAAAAGCTATTCGTACAGATCTAGCTGACTGGGTTGCTGGGTAGTTTAAATTAGCTCGCGTTGTGTGTAGAAGCGAGCATGATCAGTTCCGCGCTGATGCGTTTGTACACGTCTGACCATTCGCCAAGAACGGCCTGCCTAAACAATTTCATAGTTGGATACCAAGGAGACTCAGAGGTATTCAACCCCCAACGGAAATCTGGTCCGCGCGCAATCATTGTCCAAACAGGACGGGCTAATGCGCCGGCTAAATGGCATGTCGATGTGTCCACAGTAATGATAAGGTCTAAATTTTCCATCGCGGCAGCAGTATCTGCGAAGTCATTAAACCCATAAGAGATATCTATTAAATTTTCCGGCAATTCTTCTTCAAAAATAGGACGATCAAAAACTAAAGAGAAGAACGTAATTCCGGGAATATCAAATAGCTGAGACATCTCTTCCAAGGAGGATGAGCGGAAACTATCATTGAGATGTCCTGGGTTGCCCCGCCAGTTAACGCCAACTTTTAGACCGGGATAAGAGTCAAGGTGTTCCCGCCAATACTCTATGTCGGCTGCTTGGGCAGCAACATAGGGCACGTCTGCGGGAATAGAATCCTTATCTGTTTCAAAAATATATGGGAGGCTCATAAGCGGAATGAACCGGTGAAAATATTTAGGCTCTGGCGTTGCGCTGAGAGTTAGGGATACCCCTTCTACAGAATTAAATAAGCGAAGTAATGGCGTTTGGGCGAGAAGTATTACTTTTCCATTACTTCTTTCAGCAACATATTTTGCGTAACGTATGAATTGAAGATTATCGCCGTAACCTTGTTCACGGAGTAACAAAATGCTCTGCTCACCCACGTCGCTCCCGTCCCATCTCGGGCGAGAGTAATTTAAGTCCTTCAGGTCTTTGAGTTTCAATCGTTTTTCATATTGAACCCATCCCTCGCGTATCTGTCCACCAAGGAATAACGCAAAGGCGGTATAGACCTTGGCTGCTATGTTAGCGTCGTCAAGGTCCGCAGCTTTCTTGAACCACGCCAAAGATTCTTCTATTTGTTCCATGTACATCAGGCAGCTACCCATACTGAACGCGTAGCTTGTATCCTTTGGCAGCAGTTCGCATGCTTTCCGGAGTAATTTCTCGGCCTCCGGTAAATCCGCTTGAAACCGTCGTAAAAGGCCTAAATTATGATAGGCCGATGGCAAATTGGGCTCCATTTTCAAAGCTTTTTTGAAGGCATCCTCAGCCTCTTTATAACGCCTTGGATCATTCCCATATATAGCGCCAAGTTGCTGCCAAACAGCAATATTGGTTGGCTCTATTCGGGCTGCTTTCAAAAGTAGTTTCTCAGCCTCTTTCCAACCAGTGCGCTCCATCTGAATGGATTGAGCAAGCCGCCGCATCGCGTCAATATTATCGGGTTCCATCTCTAACACTTTTCGGAAAGTGCTTTCAGCCTCTTTGTGGCGGCTTTGGATGAAATAGATCTTTCCCAATTGCAATTGAATTCCTGCATCAGTTGGGGCTAAGCGGGCCGCTTTCCGTGTCATCGTGGCGGACCGTGCAGGATCGCCCGCATGTAAAACGGCGAGCGCATGTCGGGCAATTAATTCAGGCGTTCGCTCAACCGATTTTGTGATTTCGTTATAAATGGTTGTGGCCTGAGACCATTCGCCCGCTTCTTCTGCCTCGTTAATTTGGGCCCAGGCCGCCCGAATACTCTCAGTATCAGTCGTCATAGTGGCTAAATCATTTACTCAATGAATTCTTCATCCCATGGATGTCCATTTTCGAGACTGGTAAATATCTCTATTGCCCTAGCTTGGAGGTCGTCCAACAAAACGCTATACTCTTGTTTAAAAATATCGAACATCGTCTCGCGTTCCTCCACATCGACGGCTCTATTGGCATAATACTCGAATGCTGTGATAGCGGTAAAAAGTGTTCCCCGCAGGAGCATGGCGATGGGATCATCGACGGCTGGAGGGCGCAATAACTTCATAGTTTTACTAATATATTCAAAATCCTCAAAATCAGTCTCTTCATCGAGAAGTTTTCGCAACTCAGAACACACTTCTGGCAAACGATCAATTACAGCTGATTGTTCCCATGCCTCATCAAAATCAGCTTGGGTGTAGATAGGGCAGCTATCAATGACTTGCTCAACAATGGATAGTTTGTTGGGGGGCGAATCGGCTAGTTTAACGGCTTTCGGATGTAAGGGCGTCGCACCCTTGATCAAGGCACCAGTTCCTAGATTATAGTATACACGACCTGGCTTGAAAGTTATGAGTTTTTCTAAGTTTTCCTTTGACCACTGCAGTATCGGCGTCGTCCATGCTGTACCACCAAAATTACCGGGTACTGGCAAACCAAGATCAGTGATCGGTTCACCATCCCGTCGCTCATACACTGTTCCAGCTGCGTGCCCTCTATCTTTAAATGGAGAGCCAACATCTACACCAAGAAAAAATATTTCACGGAACCCAAGGTGAAGTGCTGCAGAAAGTCCGGCATTAGCCGCTAGTGGATCAGGAACTGGAACGATTTGGTCTTGTCTATTCGAAAAAAGGGGTGACGAGCTAAGTCCCGGGCGGAAAAAGAAAATTGACTCCTTAAATAATGCTGGAACCCGGGGAAATATAGTTGTTGAGCCGATGAAACGAATATCAGAGAAATCATATATTTCACTGGTTTCTTTAATATCAACATAAATGGCCTTAATACGCTCCATCATAACCCAAAAATCAGGCTTAATATCATTGGCCATCAGAATATCGATCGCTGTTCCACACGCAAAGATAACTGCCTTGTCCTGATTCTCCCTCAACAGTGGCAACAATTTTTCCAAAGATGGACCAGAGGCGACGACAAACGCGGGTAAGCCCGGGCTTTTCTCAACCCCTTTGATTGTTCGTGCTTTACCATCCTCTAAATTTTTATAAGTTTGACCGATCATGTTGATTTCATCCTGAAAGAAACCCAAGCCCATGACTGCGGTTCTGAGCTCGTCGGACATGTGTTTGTCGACCTCTTGAAAAATTGAGCTATTGTAGTGATTAAAAACGACTGTGCCGTCTAGGCTTGCTGGGTTAAATAGCCGAAAAACAGACTTAAGATTTTGTGACAAAGCTCTAGCATCGCTTGTTAAAAAGAGCTCGATAGTACCCTTACTTTGAAACCTCTCAATAATGCTTACCCAATCACATACTGATAGTGAGTGATAAACAAGGTCAAAGTTAGGCTCGAAGAGGATGAGATGCCGACAGTTCGTTTTCTCGGCAATCCCCTCTAGATGAAGTCCTAAACCAATTCCAAATACGACAGCAAAGTAGCTGTTAGGGCGATAAGGCTGATGTGTAAACCGAAAACCACTTTGATCGAATTTTGAAGAGAACCTTTCGTGAACCTGGCGTGTATGTAAATCAAGGCCTTCACCGGACCCAATACTCGCCATAGTAAGCCTGCGGGAATGTGCTTCGAAGGTCTTAAGTTGTCTTTCTGCGGTGGTCTTGGCATCGTCACTGTAAAAAGTTATGTCATCATAGGTAACGTTTGGTCTGCCCTCTGAGTCAAAAACCAGACTTGATATTGGTTTATGAGAGCGAAGGCGGTCATAAATCCCTTTATTGATATTTGCAAAAGCTCTAATATTTAACTCGAATAAGTCTTCGCTTGATTGTGTTCCTTCAACGGCATCTGACGTATCAGTCTCTGTATCGATCATAATTCATTTCCCGTACTATGCCTGTTTTGAATGGGTAACTGCATAAGTAGTAATCATTCTCGCCATTGCATCGTTAAAGTTTTGTGCCGTAGTTGCAGGGTCAAATAAGTCGGAGTTCGTAATAACTTTGCGCAAAGCTTCTCTCTCGGACTTGAGAACGGATGTGTCCTTGGTCAGTTCGACTGCGGTGTCTATAAAAGCGCAGCGGTCTCCGGTGATCCAGTTAACCCGCCCTGCCGCTGTAAGTATACTAGCGCCGCATCGGCCCATACGCCTCTCACTTTCCAGTGTTAAAACTGGGACACCGGACCAGAGAGATTGACAAATCTCTCGATGAGAACTGATCGGTGTGGTATCTAAAAATACATCGATTTCGACCATCTGAGCGTGAGGTATGGGGAGCATTGCAGATCTAACGAGTGGGTCATCTTCCCCGTCTTCATCTTCGTCCTCCACGTTGAGGTTGGGGAGCAAAATTTTATCTGCAACCCCCGCGATTGAGAAGTACTCACGCACGCGAGCTTGGGCCTCATCCGAAATAAATTTGGGACCGCACAAAAGTAAGTATGAGTTATCAACGTTTTGCAACACATCGGCCCAGAGTGTGGCGCACTGAGGTGAGAGAAAGGCTAAGTCGAAAATACCACCAAAGGTAATTTGATTTTTTTCGAGCGCGGGGCATACCTCAATTTGGGGTACGTTTATAAAAGGGGGATGTGAAAACAAAGATCCCTTAACTTTTATTATTTGCTGACCTGCGAGCAGGGCATTTTGGTCAGCCTCAGCGAGGATATCGTCTGATAAAATATGAGTGATGCCGGGAATTAAACTTGGTTCAGGGAGGGTAATAGCACCAACGCGAATGGGACTAGAACACATACTGAGCGAAGAAAGTCGTGTATCTCCATTTATGTCAGAAAGATCAAGAAGAGCAGTTAATTCCTCACTGGCGAGCGTAAAAGAGAGTGTATATGGGTCAAGGTCAAAAATTTCGCGCCAACTCTCACAACCCTGCTGGATGGTAGTCGTTTCTACATCAGTTTTGACTGATAGCTGATATCCATGAAATTCAACCTTATTTGATTTTCGTCCTTTTAACCATTGATTGACGAATGCACTTTCAGGAGCGTTGAAGAATGCGTTGGAGATTACGCCGATCTTTCCGTCCGAGCCTCCCTCTGAACGCACCTCATCTTGAGTGTCAAGTTGCTCTGCCAATTGCTTGTTGAACGATTGGGTCGAGTCTTTTAGCGCATCTAGAGAGACTGATGGTGACCGAAGTAACGCGTCCATGGCCTGACAGTAAATCTCGATATCTAATCCCCCTAGTTCTATGCCTCGTCTCGCTGCCGCTTCGGATTCACTAAAGCGGCCGAGGTGTGCTAATGCTCGAGCAAGTAAGGCAACAGGCCAACCGTCTTTTGGGTCTATGTGAATGGCGGCTTGCAAGGCCCCAACTGCTTGACTGTAGCGTTTTAGAATAATTGCTGCACGGCCAAGTAATACAAATGCTTTCTTATTAGTCGCGTTTATGCGGATTTCGTTCATGCACTCAGTGATTACACGATTGTAGTCAGCTAGATTAAATAGCCTTAACGCCTCAATTAGGTAAGCTGTTGGTGCTGTGTGGGTGAGTGCCCCTTTTAAATCTCTGAGGCGTGCTGGCATTCGAGCACTAAATAGTGGATGCGCGGCCATTTCGGGAGCTATTTTGGCGAAATATAAGCCATCGGAAAGCCGTCCCAATGACGTGTAAATTGTTGCAAGGGCCTCCGCATACTCTTTGACTTCGGGGTCAATTTTATGGGCTAATTCGCACATGGAAATTGCTTGGCTGTGTTCGTTGCACACATAGGCAATGTTACCCATTAAAAAGTAGGGTTCCGATGCGCGTGGCCATGCCTTAATAATGTTTTGGCATTCAGTTATCGCCGCCGCATAATCTGCGTTGTTTGCGATCATCATGGCATCTTCCATTCTTTGAAAAAGCGATGCACTCACTTCCTCTGACGATGGGTCGAAAACTTTTAATGTGATTTGATTATCTTCTTCTGACACTTAAAGGCCCCCATTTAAATCCACACAAGAGTCTCAATTTTTGGGCAATAAAACTCGCCGCAAAGCTGGTTTGATCAGGGTTAAATTTGTAATTTAGCAAAATTCTTCCAGGGTATCGAGAAGTTGGCTAATCTGACTTGACCATGTCCAAGTCCGGATGAAGTCTGCACCGGCTTGGCCGCGCCTCTGACGCTCACCTCGATCGTGGTACGCTAATTCCATGGTTGCAACGAGCTCATCTACGGAAGTTTCTCCCCAATCATCCGTACCGGGGTCATCGGAGGCAACTTTACCCATTTCGCCCAATTTGTAACAGTTGCCTCTCTCGATAAGGTCTTTCTGGCCGGTATTGTCAGCAATAATACATGGCACGCCGCAGGCCATAGTCTCCATCGCCACAAGGTTTGTGCCTCCCTCGCATCTATTGGGAAATACCGCTAAATCTACCTCCTTAAGAATATCTGGCATTTGCTCATTCGGCAACATGCCCAAGTCAATGAAGTTATCATTTTTGATACCATGTGAGGTAGCCCAATTTTTTATTTTAAGCATTCCATTCACATCGACGTCTGGCAACAAATCACTATGAGGACTGCGTATCATTGGCAATGCAGTAAGGGGCCAAAGGTTATGCCAGGCAGAAACCAGAAGAGCATCAGGATATTTTTCAGAGAAAATACGAAAGGCAGGAAGAACGATGTCTTGCCCTTTCCGGAAGTCTAATTTGCCCCCGGAGAATATGGTGAACCGCCCTTTGTATATGCCTTTTCGCGGAATGGGTCGGAACAAATTGGTATCGACACCTTGGAAAACACTTCTAACATTCTCGAAGCCCCGATTTCTGAGAACTTTGGCATTCCAAGTTGAACCCGCTACAATGGAATTGAGGCGTTTAGCCCTCTCAAGTGCCGGTGGTGAAAAATCGTCATACTCAAAGAAGATAATCCCAACATTCGCATCACCAACAAATGAATGGCTTAACAAATTCCAATCGAGATTATTGCCTAAAGCATGCAATAGCATAGTGTTTTTTAAGGTCGCGACGCTGCCTGTGCGGTGCATATGTTTTAAATGCTCACGTTGAAAGGAGATCACGGGTTCTAGCGTGTTGATCATTTCCTTAGGCATTGAGTTCGTAGCAATATTATCCAAGCATATAGGTATGGGGCCTCCACGTTTCAGGAGTTCAAGTACAAGATTAAGACCGTAGATGCCCCATCCAAAGCGGTTTGAGATGCCCCAAGTCAAACCTACCCAGTTTAACATTTGTATAGACCCCTCGGGTAAAGTTGTGAAAATTTTTTTGAACAATTTGTTGAGTAGTTATGCCATGTTCTAGGTATACAAATAATTAACGATCATTGTGCTAGTCTCAAGAATAGGAAAGTTGACCTGAAACTACTTTATCATCGTGGTGGGGCTATCACTTAAGAGCACAAATGATGGGAAGACATTAAGGTGAAGTAATTGAATAGAATTTTTGGGTGAAAATTTTAGTTGATTTTTGTAATAATTTTATGTAAACCTCGTCAAGTCTGCGCATTGGATTTTGTTTTCCAAGAAGGGAAAAATAAAATGCCTCTGTGGATCAGCCAGTAAGGCGCAAGTGAGAAACACTTGTAATGCAACGCTCTAGAAAGGAGTAAACATATGTCAGGCGAAGTTACACTTACCGCATCAGTGCGGCAAAGTCTTTTATCTCTCCAAGGTACCACCAGTCTTATCGAGCGGACCCAAAACCGTCTTTCAACGGGTTTATCAGTGGCATCCGCAGTTGACGACCCAGTATCATTCTTCCAAGCCAAAAGCCTCTCAGATAGGGCTAGCGATTTTCTTGAAAAGAAGGATGGTATTGACCAAGGTATCAGTGCAGTTACCGCTGCTTTGGATGGAGTTGATGGTATCACTGAGCTTGTAAGACAGCTCAAAGGTATTTCAAACTCCCTAAAATCGGCCACAGAGTCACAAACGGCTGACCTTGTTACTCAGTTCAACGATATTCGGTCACAGATCAATAATTTGACAGCTGACTCTACATACCAGGGTATGAACTTAATTAACGGCGCTGGTCAGTCACTCTCTATTGAATTTGCAAATGATCAAACGGCGAGCTTGGTTACAATTTCCTCAGTTGACCTTCGGTCGGGTACTGCTGGTTTAAGCGTTACGTCTCAGACGGCATATACAGCTGGGGCATTTGTAACCAACTTTGGAACCATTAATTCAGTGACACAAACAAGTGGCACTATGGCAAACCGCTTTCTCTCCACTACGAGTGACTTTACAATGACGTGGGCTGGCCCATCGGCAACGTTTAGTGCTGGTGAGACAGTTACGTTTACTTATGGAACGGGTTCAACCTACAGCTTGATTACGGATACGAGTTCAGCTGTAACGGTGACGAACGGCGGAACGGTTGATATTGATGTTGTTACCTCGACTACGGCTATTGCCTCAGGTTACGAATTTGCCCTTAAGGCAACGGCAAATAAAAACCTAGTCATTGGTTACTCGCAGACTTCGGGTGGCAACGGTAACGTATCCGCTGGTGAGGCGTATACTTTAACCTATAACGGAAATAGCCCGGTAACATTAACAACAGCAGATACAAACCTCGTATTTGCGTATGGTACGGCTCAGATAACTCTAAGTTTGACCTCTGGAACAACGCTTGCGTTGACGGCCTCCGGGGATACTTTCGCTGTGACCTTCCTATCAAGCTCTGGTCCTGGTCTGACGGGAGCAACCGGTGCCGCTTATATCGGACTTGGTGCCCTTCAGATAACGGGTACTACGGCCGCTGACACGGGTAATATCACGCGTGGTATTTTGATTGGAGGCGGAGACTCCGCAATAACCGCGGCTACCCAGTCGACGCGTTACGTGCGCGCTGGAGATACAACGACACTCAACGCCGCGATAGCCGAATTGGATACGGCTTTGACTACGCTCCGTACAAATGCGCAAAGTTTAGGTACGAACGTGGCTCTTTTGAATACCCGTCTTGATTTCACCGAAGCATATGTCAATACATTGTCAGCCGGTTCTGACAAGTTGACTTTAGCGGATATCAATGAAGAAGGTGCGAACTTGTTAGCATTGCAGACAAGACAGCAGTTGGGTATCCAAGCACTGTCTTTGGCAGCGCAGGCTGAAGCTTCAATCTTACAGCTCTTCGGTTAAGTCTCGGAGAGCCAATAGGAAACACAATATAAGTATCAGGGGCCCCCACAAGGGGCCCCTCGTTTTTGGAAAGACAGAACTTTGATAAAGGCTGGTTACATAAGTCTTGGACACTTTTTTCAGAGTTTTTATTTGAAGATTTTGGATACATCATCGATTGAAAAGTTAAAGCCCCCAATTGAGTAATAGACTACAAGCAATGCTGTCAGAGACTACATCGAATTCTTTTGTAAATTTTAAGCGTGAAAAATTTTATGTTTTCTATTACCTTTAACAGTGTGAGGTTGTTCTCGCACAATTAGATTGGGGTGGGCGTGTAAATGGTTGACGATAGTGTGTTTCGCACAGCTTTCTCCAATATATCCCAAGCGTCTACGAGGGCTGCTTTCGAACAACGCTTTAATGCCATACAAAACGGTATCATCAACCGCCTAAACGATCAAATCGACAAGATCACTGATGATGGGACCGAGCGCAGGCTCGCCGAACTTCAATCGAGTCGTGACGATCTTTTTGACTACGTGGGAAAAGCAAACAATTACCTGTTTGCGGTTCAAACCAACCGGGCTAGGCTACAAGAAATCGCTCTCGGCTCTCTTAGCACTGCCGCGAAGGGGGAAGTTGATGGAGACGCAGACACTTTCACCGCGTCAGAAGCGGCGAACCTAAATGAGGCCAAAGAACATCTGATAGAGAATATGGGACGCATGCGTGCTGTATATTTCCCCGGACCAATTTCAGATCAGACTTTTGTGAATATTGTATATCATGATGCGCAGGCTCTAGATTCTTTGACAGCTGTCGCTGGAACTGTAGACGCAGAAGACTCTGCTTCGACGACTAACGATAATCGGGCGTTACTTGATTTACTAAGTCAGGTATCTGATCGAGCCGTAACATTGTCCGAGTCGACAAAAATACTAGAAGCGACAGTCAACGATATGATTATAAAGGGTCAGAAAGAAATACTCTCCATTGAGGCCACTCTCACAGAAATTACGGCAGTTGAAATCGCTAAAAAAACGGAAGAAATTGAGGCATTGAAGATCAAATACGGGAATCTTTTGCGAGCAATTTCTACAACGTTTGAAGTAAATAGTAGTATAGGTGATATGTTGGTAACTGGGACACGACCTCCACCTGACCGTACGTCTATTTTGAACCTTTTTGTATAAGGGCGTTCCTGTCTTTGGTTCCATTTTAAAACTGCATTAAATGTTAGAGCCGATAACTCCATATAAGAGTGTAAAATAACACGTAATGGATCTTGAAGAATTTTTTGATATCGCGCGAGGAAAAATTTCAACAGCGCCGAATGATCAAAAAGAGAAGGTAACGTATGAATTGCGTACAAATTTTTCTGGGTTGCCAGAGCCTCAATTAGAACGTCTCATGGCATACTGTGATTATTACAGCGGTAATACTCATGGTGCTCTCGCGCGTCTTAGTGAGTGTTATAATGAAGATAAGTATTTCGGTAATCTGATTGATTTTGGTGTTTTTTCTCTAGCTAACGGCAGTATTAGTTACCACGATTTAGACACCTTGATCTCCACGCTTGGTCTATTATCAAGGACCCTTCGGGAAAATAATTTTAACAAGTTTGCATTACGTGCTGATTTTGTGGCCTCGTCTCTTTTATTCCGGAGCCGTACCAATATTAAGCAGGCGACTGTTTTAAAAGATAAGTGGTACGATCATGCCGGAGCGTTATCCTATAGTGACCAAGATTTGGAGAATTTTTTTGATGACCCGTTTTCAATCCCGGAACACAAAAGGTTTTTGGGATATCTATGGTCATTCTCAGCTGAACTAGATCTAACACGGCGGTTAAACCGGATATTTACGGTGCATTTGTTGACAGATCGTGAACCTGAGCAACCAAAGCCGGAAATTTTTGGTGGTCTCGATCCCGACATAGTTGCACCTTACCATCTCAACCCATCTTTTGTGAGAATTAATGATTTTTTTGCGGAAATGCTCTTTGAAAATTGCCCGATTGGTCGTGCATTGGACCTCGGATGTGGTACGGGTTTGCTGGGTGAGCGGCAACGTGATTGTACTAAAAATCTCGTTGGTTTGGATATTAATTCGGCAGTATTAGAGGTGGCCCGTCGCAAAAACATTTACGATGAGTTGGTTGAGGAACCTATGATTGATTATCTTGTCCGGTCTGAGCCAGCATTCGATGCAATTACTGGGTGTATGGCTTTTGATTGGCACCCGGACTTGATGAGAGTGATCTCGCTCTCTTGGCAGAGACTCAACCTAGGTGGGAAAATGATGTTCGCTTTTAGCCCAGTTGACGAGGGCCCAATACGGGTCTCAAGAGGGAAAATGGGTGGGCTAAATTATTTTTGTTACAACCCAAAAAGTGTGGCCGAACATGCGACAGCTGTTGGATTTGAGTTAGAGCACGTGTTCGAGGGGCATTATCAGTGGAGCAGTGGTGTGTACATGCGGCTGAAAAAGCTTAAGTAAAGCTTTTACAAATTTTAATAACTTCGCGCTACGCTGTTATTAGTTTGAAGTTTCTCTCTATCGGATAAGGATACTGGTATGGAAATACCTTGGTACGGCTCACCAGAAGCCGCTGAGAGAATGGGGGCCTCCCTATCTCGGATCGTTAATGAATTCCACGCCTTAAGTTATGCCCAAGGGTGTTGGCGAAATACTAAGTGGATGGGCGTTACAACGTACAAAATACCAAATGATTTGTGGCTCTATCAGGAGATTATTGTCGAAGTTCAACCTGACCTTATAATTGAGACTGGCACCTACATGGGGGGTAGCGCTTTATTTATGGCCCATATACTAGAAATGATCGGTAAAGGCCGAATTGTTACTATTGATATAAATCGGCCTGAAAATCCACCTGAACATAAGCGTTTAGATTATATTCGAGGATCATCCACTGCATCGGACACAGTTAAAAAAATTGAGAAGATGGTGGGGTCTTTGCAGACAGTTTTAGTAATTTTAGACTCCAGTCACCTCACGGCACATGTACTGCGCGAAATGGAAATTTATTCAGAGATGGTCTCGAAAAATAGTTATCTTATTGTCGAAGACTCCAACGTGAACGGGCATCCAATTATACCGGGATATAGAGAAACTGTTGGAGATGAGCCGGGCGGACCAATGGAGGCTATTGATGCTTTCATGGCGGTTAATAATAATTTTGAGATCGATATCCAGCGCCATAGATATTTAATGACGTTCAATCCTCGTGGATACCTTCGAAGGACGGCATAGCGTCTTGTCAAGCGCTGTACCAATTGAGTTCTGGATTGTTTTACCTGTTAAGAATCCCGGCTGGGCTCATGACATCTTAAAAAATTTATCTTGGGGAATCAGTGCGGCTGGACACAAGTCTATGTTTGTCTTCGATCATGGAACTTTCGAAGCACGTAAAAAAGTGACGGAAGCCATTAAGAAGAAACATCAAGCGGGTGAGCCACTTGTAGTCATTGATTTATTTTTGCGCTTGAATGATGTTGGTTTACCGTCAGGTCACGAAACAAGACATTTCTCAATCATTGGCGATAGCCCAATTCACCATTTCAATAGACTGCGTAAGTCATCACCAAGTACCGTACTTGGCATTCCTGATCGCCGTTATGAGGAAATATACAAAGTTGTAGGTTTAAAACATCGCTGCGTTTTTATGCCATATTCCGGTTGTGACCCGATTCCCAATGCCTTGCCAATGGGGGAGCGGGACATTGATCTGTTGTTCACTGGTACAATTGGTATGACGCCATACTCGCCTGCATGGAATAAGTTAGTTGAGGGCTTGCCGCGGTTAGTAAAAGAGGCAGTAAACGAAGCCCTCGATGTAACGCTGAATGAGGACACGGCCGCTTTCATGGCCCTAATAAACGCCTTGGAGAAACGCGGCGTTGATTGGCATACAGAAAATGGAAAGACTTTGTTTCAGGCCCATAAAGCGGTTGAGACTTATGCAGAGACTTTACGAAGAATTGAAATTCTCACCGCAATGGAAGGCTTGAATCTCCATTTTATGGGCGATGTTAGTTACGATGTTTCAAAGCAGATATGTGGGTTCACAAAATTCCACAAATTTACTGATTTTGAGAACATGCTCGAATTAGTGAAACGCACAAAACTGTTAATTAATATCTGTCCAAAGCTGGCTGGAGGGGCACACACACGGATATGGAATGGTATTGCGCATGGTTGTGTAAATGCGACCACGCGCAGTTCTTTTTTGGATGAGGAGTTTGAGGATGGCGTCGATTTACTTAACCTTCCTGATGACTCGTTAGACTTGAATGGACGACTTTCTGAATTACTAAGGGACAATGAAAAACTCGATGATATGGTTTGTAATGCGAAGAAAAAATACACCGCCAAGCATTTGTGGCGTCATAGAGCAGCAGATATCGCTAGGGAGATGATACAGCCTAAATCATCAGTCCCGCCAGATTTAATGTTTTAAGTGAGATTTTGAGTGCGCATAAATAGCGGTCACAGCCAGAAGCCAGAAATATGGTTTCCTATCCTGCGTGCTGCAGATTGGGCACTTATCATGTCGCAAGACATGGCGCAGGGATTTAAAGCAGCGAACTACAGTGTTTTGATGTTATTATATAATGAATACCCTGAAAAACTTCGCGAATTTAGCACGGAGATTAGCAGAAAAATTGATAGCCAAGAGCCTTTCGTCATCATTGATATGAATATGTATTTTAATTTTGATGGATTTCCAAAAAATTTACGGCCCTGGCGCTTTACTTGGATTGGGGATAACCCTATTCACCATCACAAAAAGTTTTCAAATTTTTCTGATCAAACGTTGATTGGTACACCCGATCGAAGGTACTTAGATGTATATGAAGCATTAGGGTTTTCAAAAAACCTGATTTTTGTCCCGCACGCTGGCCCCCCACCCATAAAAGAGCCACTCCCCTCAATTAAGCGCGATATTCGAATTTTATTTGCGGGAAATTTTCGACTTGTTCCCGGTGAGGAGGAATGGCGAGCTTTTGGTTCTGGGCTTGACAAGCTCTATCTATCAGCGGTCGATGAAGCTGTAGAAAATATTCTTGAAAATCAAACAGAAACTTTTCAAGCGATGGGAACAGCCCTCGCTAATAGGGGGATATCTTGGCGTGATCTTAATCTTGAGGTGGTTGCTAACATACACCAGGTCGTCGAGTCATATGTCGAGGGTATAAATCGTTGGAGGATACTATCGGCTTTTGATGGTCAAGGATTAGAAATCGTTGGTGAAGTCTCCGATGCGGTTGCGCGTCGGCTCCCAAACACGACAATCCATAAGTTCCCTGGCTTTCGAGAAATGTTACAGATGGTTGGGCGATCTCGTGTGCTAGTAAACTCCACGCCTAAATTTTCAGGTGGGTCACATGATCGGATATGCAATGGGATGGCACGCGGAAGTGTGATTGCAACAACGCCGAGTACTTATTTGAAGGAATATTTTAATCACGGAGCTGAAGTATTTTACTTTTCTAAAGACCTCTCAGAGTCGGTTAATGAAATTATTAGCCGGCTGGAGGATTGGGATTTTTTGGACGAGATGACCAAAAAAGCTGGAGATAAGTATGACGCGAAACATACTTGGTCAAGCCGTGCAGAAGAGTTAGGGGAGGTTTTTACTTCCGCTGTTTCCCAGTTAAGCTGAGTAGAGAACTTGATGGTAGTACGGTACAAGATGCATGGGGGCGTCAGACAAAACTGTCCATGACGGCTTGGGCCGGTAAAGCTCAATAAACTTCGGGCGAAGGCTAACGAGTTTATCTTCATCAAATATATCTGCCAGCTCGCGGCAATAACCCAGATCAAAAACATCTCTAAATCCTGCCGGGGCCAGATCGCTAATCCCAACGCTGATAGGTTGGTACTTGCAGATTGGATTTTTTGTGTAAAATAATTTTGCCTTTCTAATGATATTTTCAAAATATTCATCAATGGTCGCAGGCAACATTTCTTGGAAACTATCTATATTAATTGCCAAGTCACAGGCTAATTCTTTCCATGTCTCTGGCGCTGTTGCATCTAGAAATTGTATTTTTTCGCTTTCATTCGGGATCGCGCGAGTTAGTACGGCACGACTTAAAGGTAACAGTTCCGGAAGATCAATAATTGTGTAGGATTGAAGCTTTGGCAGTAGGCGACTGAAAGCTTGGCAAGTTCTTCCGAAACCCGCCCCAATTTCAACAACCGTCTTAATACTGTTAGTTTCTGTGTTTTGATCAACAAATAAGAATTCGTCGACGGAAAATAAGTAATCCAAGTTGATATTGATGCCTTGGGCTCGCACGCTTATTGGATTCCCTACATTTGTATCCCCAATTTTCCGGTAATAATGGTAGAAGCGTTCGGATCGATTGCGAGCAGCCTCAAATAGGATGAACTTAAAATATCGCATGGTAGGATCTAAAGGGTCCCACGCTGCTAATCTGTTATTTGGCCCCCCCGGCCTGCGGAAGTTCGCGATAAACTCCTCGTCAACCCTTGAAAAGATATCTGAGGTCAGTGCCAACCATAGTTTTGATAAGTTTTGCGCCATTTAATTGATGTTAATATTATTTGCTTGTTTGAGAATTTTAATAGTTTCATAGATTGCAGTATTTATATCTCCTCGTGGGGAAAACCCTAGCGCTTGTAATTTTTCAAAAATAACCTCGTAAGAAAGTTGGTTCATAATCGGGGATTCGACAAAACTGACAGTAAGATTAGGGACAAATGATTTAATTACTTTGATAATATCTCGCACTGTGAAATTTGCCGTCAACACGTTATAGATTTGGTTATCAAATAAGTCTTGATTGATCATCATGGAGATGACTTGTGCAGCGTCATTGAGATCTAGGTATGGACGTTTTTGATCCATTGCCGTTCGCCATACGGTAAGCGGCTGCCCCATTATGGATTGCCAACAGAATTTATTAACGGCGGTATGAAAACGCATTCCAGGAGAAGTTCCAAAAATTGTCCCAAACCGGCACGTCACGTAACGCAGCCCATGCTTTTTTGATAATTGTTGGAGATGTGCCTCTTCGCGTAACTTGGTCTCAGCATAAGGGCTTTGTGGCTTAAGGTCACTGACTGCACAGTCCTCATCGACAGTGGTATCTTGTTTACCGTAAACACTTGTTGACGAGGGATGAAATAACCGTGTGCCGGTCTCTATGCAAGCATCAGCAACATGGGCTGTTGTAGCAAAATTATTCTGTTCGACTTCTGCGGCGTTGTCAAAGCTGGCAGTAGCATCGGTAATTGCTGCAAGTTGTATGACCACATCTGCATTATCAAATATCGGACGCAAGTCGATCTCGGCTACATCACCCTCAATAAATTTAAAGTTCCCCTCTCTTGGCAGATTAAATAAGGATGGATAACGTTGCGTGGCCATATTGTCTATCATCACAATTTCGCAACCCGGAATAGCGTTTGGCAACAAGTGAATAAGACGTGATCCGATGTGTCCAATGGCTCCAGTTACAATTATCTTCATAAGTCTTCAACTCGCACTTCATCGACTTGGAAAAAAATCTTAGTTTTGCACGGTGCCAGATGCAGTCACGTTCATTATAGATAACGGCTTATCAAACACTAACACAGTCCCGGCCTCTAGATATGCTTGTTCATCCCAAATAGCCCGTGGAATGATAATTTCTTTTTTGAGGTTGTTTATGCCTTAAGTTATAAAGATTGGACGATTATTTAACATAGCGTCAATGTTACCCGATCTACAAATGGGAATTTAATTTTGTGTTTTATGGGCATTCCAACTAGGTAAAGTTCCTATAGGAGCGTTGGATAATAATAAAAATGCGAGCCATGAAGAGAGGGAACTTTGTATTGTATTTCGGTACTGATAAATTTTCGAGAGAGTTGTGTATATTCTGAAAATCTATCAGTTGAGCTTCTGACAGTAAGAGCAAAATCTGCATTATGCCGTAATTCTATTATCAATAAATATCTCTATCCTTCTATTGATACCGTCCTCATCTAGAAATATCACGGATCAGCGCAGGATTTGAGACAAAATTCCGCCGCACGATGACCAATCTCGTCTCAGGACTTTTTAACAAAGACTTAATTACCGACTGGGCAAAAGTTCAAGAGCGTGCTCGCATGTATTTTGATGCGAACGAGAAGGACGCAAAATTTTCATATAACATTTTTTGCAAGGGAGGTTTATTAATAATGTTTGAGATAGAGCACTTTTTTTGCACAGGTTTGGTGTTAGCTAGAAAAAGTACTTATGACCAGGCTCAATCGAAGTTAAGAAGGCGTTGCTCATAAGCATCTGACTGGATGTGATAAAAGGCAAGATAGGTTCATTGTAGACTCGGCAAATCATGATGAACGGGTTCTGCGGTTCAGGGCGTAAGCTGAATGGTGATGCTTATCCCATTACCATAAGGTTAAACTCGTATGATACGTATAAACTTTATGCAATACGCGGAGAGAATATTACGCAGGACTTGATGTGAAATTTGTCTTTATTGTGCCGATGTTGGCCTTTTGTATTGGGCGTCCTGTGATCATCGCTCAGCCTAATACTCGTCTTCGCGGTCGCGGAGGGTGCGCCTTTAATAGGCCTTAATTAGATAGAAATTGTGATTTGTTAATATTTGCAGTAAAAAGTGGCATTTGGGATAAGTGTGGAAGATTAGTTTGTTTTAGGAAATCGCTTCATGAAAGGGCTTTAGAGGTCTTGGATCCTCTTGTGCTTCGGCAAAGCGCGGCCCAGAGAGCTAGGCCGGAAAATCTTAAGAGTATTATTCGAAGAGGGCTACTGGGGCGTTTAACTGGTGCTGTCCGATAGCTCGATAGCATAACTATAGGTCAGTGGCCTAATGGGTAAGGCTTCAGTCCTCGCCTCGTGGCTCGTATCATCATGTTCGCGCGCTGACAAGCTTGCGCGTACTAAGCGATTGCCCCCGATTGTTTGGGTGGTAATCAGCCCAAGCATAGCAGCTGATGTTCGAGGTGCTTCCAATTTCACCCGGCGCGTCTCATCTCCGATATCCATCCAACCTTCTGTCAGCCCCAATCCAGTTGAGCAGGTGATTAAGGGTGATACGGGTCTTCCATGATTAATATTTTTATCAAAAATTTCAAATATTTCTGGTTCAGTGCCCCCATTGTGGCACCGGTAAGATAAACGACTATGACTGAATAATTTGGGATTTAGAGTCACATGAGCCATACGAAGTGACCCAAGCAAGGGTTCTTGCCAGTGTAAAAGATATGAGACCTCTATCCTCGGGAGATATTCATTAATCCTGATCGTTTTCTCGATTTTGCCGAGTTCTGATCCGATTTGCATCGAAATGTCTACAAATCCATCGCCGGGTTGAATCTCAGGGTTACAATTTTGTAAATCAGTGACTTTTGGTTTTCCGGGTATTTCGCATGTTAAGAGATTTGTATAAAAGTCAGCGCCCCATGCAATATCATCAAAGAAACCATGCTGAATTGTACCAGCCCACCAATCCTCGCCTGGCCTTGGTCCAAAAGCCTGAACTGCACAGCCACGTCGTTTATTAAGGGTCACGGTAATATTTGGACTCACACAAATGATTGATCTCTCTGTGTCTTTTATATCGAAAATTTTTAACGGATTACCCGCCTTTGATGGGAAAAAAAGTGTCGGGACACAGGCTATCTCAGATACGCGCTGCCTGATCTTTTTCCAGCGCGCATCGTCAATATGGGTTCGAAAATCACTACTCCAGAGCTCCAGAATTTCGCGCCATGCCTCACTTGGAGACTGGATGGTTAATTTTTCAAATATTCTCCAGCAAGCCGTGTTTAGCGCTAAATCATCGCGGCCGGTCACGGCCCATCTCACAATGTTGTACTTAGGTTGCTTTTTGACACAAATTGGGGCGGAAGCAGTTGGCAGCTTTAATATCTGACGGTTAGCCGAGTTGATTGCGTTATCCAAAATATCGGCGGGAGTGGTTAGAAAGATATCATCTCGGGTCGCAAGGTGGCGCCACATTGCGCCGATACGTTGCCATTCGCCAGTGGGATGGATATCCGGCTCTGTTTGGTATCGGCCGGGGCGATAGTCGAAGATTTCTGCGTCACTGCTATAGATTGCAAGAAAACCGTCTTTTGACCCCTCCAACCTTGATGAGATATAACTGTTCAATTCATCGAGATCGTTCTCACCGTGGGCGTAGCGCTGGAACCTTTGAAATACAATGGCATCACACCAAATAATGGGAATAGTATTCCCGCGGTCGTCACCAGCGGTTTGAATACACCTCCCCCAAGAACGCTCCCAATCCTTGTGCGTGCTGTATATACTTGCCCAATCAAGAATGATTGCTTCGTATCCTGCTTCCAAATAAATTTGAATGAGGCCGGATGAGAATGCTTGCTCATTAACTAGTGCGATTCGAGGAACCACCCCTAAAAGCGACTTATATACCTCGATTCCGATTCGCTGATTGGAAGCGTTGACGGCCGCTGGCATTAAAGGCCCGATTGCTTGTATGTATCCACTGCCGATGAACTCGCAAAGTCCATCCTTTATGAGTTGCTGAATTTCTGCAATCATATTTTGGTCGAGTTTATCAATCTGCTCGAGTGTCCAACCGCTGGCCTCGATAGCAATTGGGCACGCATTCTCGCGCGCTTGGTAAAGCAATGGCCAGTAGCAACGCTCAAGCACTCTCGAGCGTTCACTTTCGGGAATGGATGAGAATGCCAGATTAAGATGAAAAAGGTTGTATAGCCGGGTTCTCTGCATTTTCCTTAATTCTTTGTTGTGATGCGGATTCCAGTTAAGGCTTTTTGCATCGTCTCTAATGCTTCTTTGCGGGTAGGAGCACAAGTCATTACCACACCCGCCGATCCGCCTGCATTTTTCGGGGATTGAATATAGTCGCCAATTTTTGACCAAACTTCTGCGTGTGCAACGTGCTCCATTGAACAAATTTTCTCAATGCCTGCTACACTTGTAACATATCCCGGCGTGGGAAAAATATAACGTTGAATTACGTACTTTCTAAATTTTGGTGTTAAGTGATCTGGGTTTACACGTAAGCCCATTGCTAATCTTGCGACGGGAAGGACAGTAGATACTCCTGTATTAAGCGGAATTTCATAGGTGCAGAAGTAACCTCCACTTAAGCGCAATGCTACTTCGATGACGAAAGCCTGACGGCCGTTGAAGACTAGATCGCCTTTGATAATGCCATTCGTCAATTCGAGCGCGGTTGCAACGCTTTGGATTACATTATGTGCATTTTTTATGTGCTCATCAGATAATAGGCTGGGCAGGTCGCCGCCATTCTCGACAATATATGGCGCATATTTCTCCAATAGTTCGTAATTCCGATCCGATATGCCCACGGTATAGGCCACACCATCTAAGATGATACTTTCCGTGCTTATCTGTGGACCCGGCATGAAATCTTCAACGATAACTCTTCGAGACGGCGACCATTCTTGAGCGTGAAAAAAAGCTTTGTAAAGACCGGCCTGTCTGCGGACCCAGGAGACGCCTTTTGACCCACGACTATCTGCAGGCTTAACCACTACTCCGTTGGGATAACGTATAGCGAAATCTTGTAATTCCTCGTGATGGTAAATTTCTCTGAAAGCAGGTGTTGGAATGCCTTGTTCTAAAAATCGGGACTTTAATGCTACTTTGTTGACTGACAGGTCAGCCGTTGCAATGGAAATACCGGGAAGCATGAGATGATGTGCGATCCGTGCTGCGACATGAGGAGCGTCAATAGCTAGGCACATGACGCCATCAATGGGCTGAACCATATTGTGATAGGTTTCAATTTTCGGCAAGCATTGGTCAAAATGATATGCGCTTGCGATAATGGTGTCGGCGCAATATACGAAACCAGGCGCGTTTCTATCTATATCGCAGCCAACTAATCGCCAACCCTCCGCGGCGAGTTGTCGCAAGCCTTCGATAGCTTGATTGCCTGCACCAAGGACAAGGAGGTTTTTACTCAAAAATACAGTCCCCCATTCACATTTATAGTCTGTGCGGTAATGTAACTGCTGTTATTAGAAGCTAAAAACACAACAGAATGAGCAACTTCTTCCATCGATCCCATGCGGTTAAGCAAAACCGCTTCTGCAGCTTTTTTTACCGTTGGTGAACTCAAGCTTGCCTCCGCCATATTGGAAGTGATAAGTCCAGCCGCGATGGTATTTGAGCGGATGCCCTGTTCGGCCCCAAATCGTGCTGCGACTTGGGATAGAGAAATTAACCCGGCTTTGCTGGCGGCATAATGCGCGGTTCGTGGCCCACCATATTGACCGCTAACGGATCCGATATTGATAATGCTAGCGTTATGCGCCTTGCATAAATAGGGGAGGGCCTCTTGAATGCAGACAAATGGTCCTCGAAGATTGACCGCCATAATTTCGTTCCAGTCATCATCAGTAATTTGGTCTAAATCAGTTGGCTTGTTTATGCCTGCATTATTAACCAAAATATCTATCCCACCCATGCGCTCCGCGGCACTTGCCATAGCATCTCTAACGCAACTCCGCTTGCGGACATCCATATGATGTGAAAAAGCGATGCCGCCGATACGCGTGATTTCCTTAACGACCTTTGCAGCAGCGTCCTCTTGACTACTGAAGGTAAATGATACCAGTGCGCCTTCGGCCGCCAAAGCTTTGCTGATCTCACGCCCAATCCCCCGGCTACCGCCGGTAACGAATGCTTTTTTCCCCGCTAACTGCATTGTTATTTTCCTTTCCGCATAATAGCTTTTCGGGCCGCCTCAGAGATGAACTGCGCTGTGAGCCCGTATAACTCAGCTAATTCTTCCGGTTCACCCGATTTTCCAAAGGTGTCGCGGACGCCGACAAATTCTTGCGGCACAGGGAAGGTCATGGTCAGTGCTTCTGCTACAGCCCCTCCCAAGCCGCCATAAATGTTGTGATCCTCCGCTGAGACTATCGCGCCCGTCTCTCGGGCGCATGTCTCTATCAAATGCCTATCTAAAGGTTTAATACTTGACATATTTACAACGCGAGCAGAGATACCGTCGTTCTTTAATAATTTTGAAGCCTCCACCGCGCGTGCCACTTCAACTCCACACGCAATAATAGTAACGTCATCACCGTCGACCAATATATCACCTTTCCCGATCGTCATTTTGTGGGCGCTCCCATAAACGGTCTTTGCTGGCGAGCGCCCGGTGCGGAGATACAATGGCCCATTAAATTCCACAATCACCTCGGCTGCTGCATATGCTTCATTTGGATCAGCAGCCGATAAAACCGTCATTCCGGGAATAGCCCTAAAGATTGCCAGGTCCTCGAGACATTGTGCAGAGGCCCCATCTGGCCCTACGTCAAGTCCGGGGTGACTTGCTACAATTTTTACATTACGTTCAGTGTAAGCGAGCGAAAGCCTGGCTTGTTCAACGGCCCGCAATGCAAATACTGCAAATGTCGTAACGATTGGTATTAATCCCGTCGCTGCAAGACCGCCTGCCATTGCCATCATGTTTTGCTCGGCTATTCCGCATTGAATAAATCGATCTGGGAATGCTTTTCGAAAGTGATGCAGGCCTGTACCACCAGCTACATCCGCATCTAAGACAACAATTCGTTTGTTTTCTGATGCTAGTTGGGTGATACCGCGGCCAAAGGCTTCGCGGAGTGTGTCTCCGCTGCTGCCGAGCTGAAGAGGTTCTTTTACATCAGTCATAATGCCACCTTTGAGAAAATAGTACCGTCGATCCATGCTGGGGTCTCAGTTTCATGCACCCCGAGCTCTATAAGGGATTTGGTGAAATCCTCGTCAGTGAGCAGAAGGCTGCCGTGCCAGTTAGGCTTCCCGACCATGAACGAGACCCCTTGCCCTTTTCGTGTATGTGCGAGGATTATCGTAGGACTTGATGTATCTTTCCGAGCTTGATCAAATCCTCCTGCAATTTCATTTAGATTGTGACCATCGATTTCAGTGACGTTCCAGCCAAAAGCCCGGAGTTTGTCTTGTAATGGCTCTAACCCCATAATTTTGGCGTTAGTGTTATCACTTTGTAATTTGTTGTAATCAATGATGGCGCACAGGTTTCCAAGTTTATGATGGTTTGCAAACATTAAAGCTTCCCATACCTCTCCTTCCTGCATTTCACCATCACCCAAAAGCGCATAAACACGATTACTCCACCCTTGCATACGTGCGCCCAACGCTATACCGCACGCGACAGATATACCCTGCCCGAGTGAGCCCGTGCTGGTCTCAGCTAGGGGTGTGGCACCGACGTGGGGGTGCCCTTCTAGCCTGCCTGCTAAATGACGAAGTGTTGTCAATTCTTGAGGATTTATAAGCTTAGTTGCGGCCCAAGCTGCATAAAGGGCCGGACAAGCATGACCTTTCGACATGATAAAACGGTTCCGTTCAGAGGCGGGTACATCCTTGTCCTGTGAGCCTAGTTCATTTCCATACAAAACTGCGAGGATGTCTGAACATGAAAGCGCACCGCCTGGGTGCCCAGAGGTTGCTGAGTGGATTGATAAAAGGGCATATCGGCGGATTTGTCGTGCTAAAACTGCAATGTCATTGGGATTCATAAGGTTCGCTCCATAATTTTATATTTTCTTTGCAAATGCGATTGCGAGCCGACCCAAATTAGCCTTTGCCAATGAGTCGTATAAAAGATTGAGGGTTTGACGCCCGGCTCTTGCTAAAGTCATATCGAACGATTTACGCCACTCATGTAATTGACGTCCTAATTCGGGTTTCAATGTGTAGTTTTGTCCCATCAAGAGAAAGAATTCCATTGGGAAATTGGTGGTTCTTTCAAGAACTTGAAATCCAGCTTTAGCAATCAGCTGTTCCAAACTTTCAAAGGAAAAATAGTTTACATGGTGTTCTGGGACTACCCACCACTCCTTAAAATTCATCTCGGATACTAATGCTCGTTGGAAGTGATTGAAGTCGTTAGGAACGGAAACGGCTAAAATACCGTTTTCGACCATTATGGAGTGAGCGGTTTGTAGGATCCTTAGCGGGTCGGAGACATGTTCCAGAACTTCGCTCATGTGAACCACGTCAAATGGACCAATATCTTCATCTAAGGTCTCAGATACAAAGCCTTGCCTAACATTAAGGCCATTACCTTGGCAAAATGCTGTGGCAAGGGGAGACGGTTCAATGCCGGTACCTATCCAGCCTCGTTTCTTGCAAGCATTTAGAAACGCGCCCGGACCGCATCCAATATCAAGAATACGGGTAGTACTTTGGTAATTAAGAAGTTTTGCAACGCGATCGAGACGCAGGTCAAAAGAGAGGTTAGACCATTCAGCATCTTCTAGTGATTGGTCTAGATAGTCGGTTTTTTCCTCTTGATAGAATTGTTTCTCGTAAAGATTTTTTTGCTGCTCCATTGAGGGGAGGGGAATAATGTGGGTAAAACCGCAAGTCTCACACGCAATGAGTTCTTTGGACGAATGAGACGTAACGACAAATCCGATGTGTTTTTTACCTTCACTATCACTCCATTCCACTTTTCTTGTCATGATTAATCTGTCTCCTTTTGAATCAGATCTCCGATCGTTTTAGCAAAATGATATCCTCCGCCTGTCATCACGTTCATCGCGTTCATGCGCAACGAAACTCGCAGATTTGAGTCGTGGCACAATGATTGAAGTAACTGTGCAGCCTCTTCAGGTAGACCAGAAAGGCAGACTTCACTGCTTTGAAAAGCCTGCCATTCTTGATTGGAAATTCGGTCGTTAGGATAGATGCCGACTGCCGGGACCCCAGCTAGGAGGCATTCGAACAAGCTGACGCCGTACACACAGAGCGCGACGTCCGCCCGATACAAGCTCCCTGCGAGGTTGTTGGGGGCTATTGACACTCTGAAGTTATTTGCTTCATTTGGATAGTTTGGAGCTTTTGCAAATGGGCCTTGTATCCAAGTGATCATTATGTCGGGTGGAAGGGCGTGAATTAGCTTTTCAGGCCAATCCCGGCCAAGATTATCTACATCTGCAGCACCGGTTAGGACGATACAATTCTTTATCGTGTTGCTAGAAAGATTTTTCTTAGGAATTTTTGGAAGCAAAAATGCATCCCAGCCGAATACCGCTTTGTTCTTTATGAGCGTTTTAGTATGATCTGGTAAAAAAAATGATGGGAAATAATATAGGTCTCCGTATCCATCGGCCCATGGGCGATCTACGATTATTGTGCGGCATTCAATATTTCTACAATGACGCAGAATATTTTTAAGCCAAGGTTTTTCATCGGACATATCGATGACAAGTGCATTAGGTGGGGAGGAATTGAGGTGCTCCATAACGATCTCTTCTGTGAGAGAATTAACGTATTGATGCGGTAGTATTTCTAGTTCCCAATGGTCGGATTTTGGCCCCTCAATTACTACTGAGACGCCAGCAGATAAATGGTCTTGCAATGCTCCGGCCGCCACGGTCATACGCGATACATGGCCAAGTCCAACATGTGGGCCACATTGTGTAAGTAAGGTGACTGTGATAGAAGATTCGTGTACCGTCTTTTGCCTTACATGGGAGTTCAGTTCACGTAATTCGGGATCATCATGGAGGCGTTTCACGACTTGGCGGAGGTCGACGATAGAATCTCCGTCGTGCTCTTCAAACCAATCGTCGTAGATACGTCGCATAAATCTGTAATCGCTCGGCGTATCAACAGAAATTCGGTGCTCTATCGATGCAAAGCAAGGTTCTTCCGGTGCATAAACAATCTTATCCGGCGTGACTTTATTCAAAACATGATAAATAGCCCCGACATGCTCGAGTTCGAAGGGCTTAGTGGCTTTTTCAACCATGCGGTTCCAAAATTTTCTGCGGTAAATAGATACTCCCTCATGAATATACGTTCCGCCATTTGGAAGCGGAGGCGGGTCTACTACATCACCATCAGGGTCGGCCAATAATAGATTTACCCGGCGTCTCAAGGTTGGTGGGTCAATAAGTGGCGAGTCACCGCAGACATACATTAAGATATCCGCACTAAACTTTTCGACGACCTTGTTGACACGCGCCATCAAATTATTGACGTCACCTATGTAGGCGTAATAGTTGACCCCTTCTCCTTTAGCCCAAGTAATTAGCGGTTTATTAAAATCATCAGCCGTTGTGGCAAGCACTATATCATCAAGGTTAGGTATTTCACGTAACCGTCGAAGCACATGTGTGATCAGAGGTCGCCCTGAAAGGTCAAGCAGTTGTTTACCTGGTAATCTGCTGGAGTTTAAGCGCGCGCCGATGATTGCTATTAACCGTTCACGCATGATTGCCCTGTGGAATGCCCCCCATGATGTACCTCAAAGTAAATTTGCTTGTACGAGGTAGCTACAAAGGAATAATTAGTGTAAAAAATTCAAAGACATTGTGTTGGTAAAATGTTAATAAATACTTGTTTAATAGTGATTATGTGCTTGCAAACCAGAAAGGAATGCAGCGATGAAAAAAATAAAAAATGTGCTGGCAGCCCACGAGTTTAGAGACTTAGCTGCTTTTGTGCCAAAGTCGCGGAACGAATATCAAGAAATAAACCAGATTGCTTACAATCTAAAGTTAAATACTCAACTGCCTACAACCGTCCATATAGAACCTACCAATAAATGTAATCAAACCTGTGTTATGTGTGTTCACCCAGACATGCAGAGGTCCGTTACGTTCATTGAGGATGAGATTGCGAACAAGGCGATCGATGAATGCGCCAAATTTGGTATTTACTCTGTGCATTTTTTCTTTTTTGGCGAGCCTTTTATGAACCGGAAAACCATCAAATATATTACCCGGGCGAAGAGAAAGGGTATTCCGATGGTGTCAGTAACGACAAATTTTACAACTATTAAAGATAGCGAAATTGAGGAACTTGTTACTAGTGGTTTGAATTCGATTCATATCTCGTTTGAGGGGATAGACCGACAAACTTACCGCGATATTCGGGGTACGGATAGCTATGAACGGGTGTTGAGAAACCTAAATCGACTTTATCACTTTAAAGAAGTACATCGATCTGAGTCACCCTGGATCTCATTGACCTATGTCCGGACCGAGGAGAGTGATAAGCAGATTGAAGCCTTTCAGTCCGCGTGGCGGGATAAAGTCAATAGCATTCACATTAGCCCCCAATTTGATTACATCGGTCGTGCTCCGATCCGTAAAAAGCAAGTTGATCTAAACTCAGAGAACATCATGGATCGCAGTCGGGAAAAACGATTACCATGCCGTCAGCTTTGGTTACGGCTTGTGGTGCTCTCGAACGGTGAATTGGTTCCGTGCAGCCAAAATATTGATGGGGAACTCTCGATAGGTAACATTAAGGAAATGACAATTGCTGAGGCGTGGCAAGGCGACAAGATGCTAGAGCTTCGCGCTCAGCACTTGGTAAATAGAATCCCTGATTCTTGCGTGTGCAGTACTTGTATTGACTGGGATTGGAGTGGTCGCTTTGAAGGCCGGCCTAAGACCCCGGAAGCTGCTCAATGACGTTTGTACCGGCGGGGGCAGCAAGTTTGCTTGCGCGTCGTAACTTCCGCACCGAAGCTTTGTGCAATATCCCTAGTTGTCCTGCTTGTAATCGAGATAATGGCGACGCAGAGGTATTGGAGGAGGATTTTATTGAAATTTTCGGTGATCCGCATTTTTTCTCAGTCGATCTCTGCCGAGGTTGTGGCTTAATTTTCAGTAGAACCCGTTCAGTCAATAAAAGTCTATATTCGCCCAAGTTTGATTTTGAGAAAGAACATGGACATCAAAGTGCGCCTTTGGCACCGTTAACAGAAGATGCTTGGAATTACAGGACTAAAGCTAGGCAGGTAGAGGAATTGATCAAACTCTCATCTGGAAGTAACCAAATTTCGTTTATGGAAGTTGGAGCCTCCGATGGAATGCTTTTTAGAATGTATAGAGAGCGGGCACGGCTTGAAGGGGTTCAGGTGGAGGGCGTGCTTGTAGAAAGCAGCGGTGCTGCGTTAGCGTGCGAAATTATTAGGGGTTGTCGTGTTCTGATGTCATCGGCTGAAGAGGATTTAGATATAGCCAGTCAAAGCCAAGACTTTATAGTCATGTCTCATTGTTTGGAACATTTTGAGAGCCCAAGGGTTTTGTTGACCCGGATGCGTAGGTATTTAAAACCAGGTGGGGTGATATACATTGAGGTGCCCGACGGGCTGCGCTTTGACCGGAGTATTGCGACGCCTTTAGGTTATTTCCACATTGCAAATTTCAATGTGATTAATCTCTCCGAAATGATCGAAGCGGCAGGTTATGAGTTGGTTGACGTTTTAGCGCGAGATCATTACCCCGGTCTTCGGGTCGTTGCGCGGCGCAGTACGAAAAGCAAAACGCATATGGTCTATACCCGACCTAACTCCTTGTCAGTAAAATTATCAACCAGTGCGATCCAGCGATGGCGTGAGAAGGCTTGTGCTGCATTTAAAAAGCTTGATTCCGTGGGTATTGGTAAGCGTCGTTTAGTATATGGTGCGGGAACTCATACAGTGGCACTACTTCGCCGATATCCCGAATGGTTAGATGATGCATCGACCTCTTTTGCGGATAGTAATTTACGGCTTAATCGTTTTTTAAACCGGCCAGTAATGAACTTGAATGACATTAATTTTGAGCAGTTTGATCAAGTTTTTATTTCAACATATGCCTATCAAGAGGATGTCGAAAAAAGCCTCATAAATTCTGGATGCCCTTCCTCAAAGCTATACAAGTTTTATGATGATATTTTCGCTTACGTTGGCTAAATCTTTTTCAGCTTATTAACATTTATTAGAAATTTTTCTATTTTCCCTAGGCTTCTAGTTTAATGGATGGGTGCAAACCATCATCGTTGCTGCTGTCCGACGGCCCAGTGGTATCCGTCTCGGCAGGTGTGTCATCTTCTGGGTTCCCTAATAATCCGGACGCAATATTGCGGTTAATGTCAATCAGTGTCACCGCTCGCTCTGGGCTAGGATGGCTCATAACTGAAATCGTGTGTTGATCAATAAATTTACATAATGTGAGAATATTCTGGCGAATAGGGGCAGGTAGTTGGTTCTCACCAACCAATTGTTCTGCTTGAATTATTGTCCAAACACGCAAATTGAGACGAAGCGCAACGCGCAGTTTTTCTCTGTCTTCGGCTTTGTTCAAGTCCCCGTATTGAATTACAGCGGCAATTCTTCTTGCCGCCTCAATTAAGGCCCAAGCTTCGTTGCGGGAGGGATTACCGGGTTTAGGTACCCTTTGTATTTCATATTTTTCAACTGCTTTGTCAGTGGACAACTTAAATCTCCGCTGGTTCTGTGAAAATCTTAACAGGTTTCCTCATGCACTAGGTGGTAGGGTACGTTAATTCACTTAACTAGCTATTAATACAATTCAATAAATATTGGCCTAATATTGCCAAAACTTCGAATTTACTGCAATGGTTCTCGCAACAAGATGGTGAAACTCTTATTTGCCTCAAAATTTCAAGTGACAATTTCTGTGGAGAAGAATGACGATGACGGGGCCGACCACACAATTCATTGCAGAAATTTCTAGTAATCATGGACAAGAATTAGGGCGGTGCCTCTCCTTTGTCGAGGCTGCTGTCGCGAGTGGTTGTGACGCTGTCAAATTCCAAATGTTTGAAATCGATAAATTATTTTCTAAGGAGGTTCTTGCAAATAGCCAAAAGCATCGCGAACGCGAGGCTTGGGAGCTACCTGAGGCGTTTCTGAAGCCTATCGCGTTAGCATGCCAAAATTCTGGGATCAGTTTTGGATGCACACCATTTTATTTGGACGCGATACAAAAACTTGTCGCGTATGTTGATTTTTTCAAAATTGCTTCGTACGAATTACTTTGGGATGAATTGATTCGCGCCTGCTCAGAAACTGGTAAACCAATAATCTTATCGACTGGAATGGCAACGCTCAAAGAAGTAATGCATGCGGTCGAGGTTGCAAAACGTGCGGGTGCGAAGGATTTGACGGTTCTTCATTGTGTGTCAGCGTATCCTGCACCGCTCGAACAATGTAATTTAGCAGCTATCGAGACAATTAGACAAAATACTGGATGTAAAGCCGGTTGGTCAGATCATACAGTTTCTCCTGCTATTATAAACCGGTCTATAAATCGATGGGGGGCCGAGGTCATTGAGTTTCACCTCGATCTGGAGGGATGTGGTTCAGAGTTTGCTTCTGGTCACTGCTGGCTCCCAGATCAGATCGCGGCAGTAATTTCTGATGTGCGCATTGGGTCTGACGCTGACGGGAGCGGTATTAAATATCCAGCTACGGCTGAATTACCCGATCGGCTTTGGCGCGCGGATCCGGATGATGGTTTGCGACCATTAAAGCAAATTCGCAAAACTCTGTAGGCGCCTATATTCCCAATACGGACTTAAGCGTTTCGGTAATACGTTCGACATCGCTATTTGTCATTGTGCTAAATAATGGCAGTGTCAGAACACTTCCATAGTACTGATCTGCCCCCCGTAATTTGGCTTCACCGTAGCGGGCTAGATAGTAGGGCTGTTGGTGAACGGGAATATAGTGGACCTGGGTGCCGATTCCGTCCTTATGGAGTTCTGACATAATTACGGCACGGTCTTTTTTGATTCTTTTAAAATCAATATGAACAACACAAAGATGCCAAGCTTTGTCAAGCTCGTCTCTCTCGGGCAACGGCTCAACTATAGGTGCGAGAACGCTTAGACACATGCGGTAATGACTCAATAACGCTCGTCGTTGTTTTGAGAATTCATTAAGCTTGTCTAGCTGACTTGACCCTAGCGCACAATGAATGTCACTGGCCCGATAATTAAAACCGAGTTCTGGCATTTCATAGTACCAAGGGTTTATGAGACCATCTGATGAATGAGCCTGATGGTGAATTTGGAATTCGTTTGGATCGCGAGTCATGCCTACGGTTCGGAGCCGTTTTATTCGTTGGTCAATTTTGGCATTATTAGTAGTAATGGCGCCTCCTTCGCCCATCGCAATTGTTTTAACGGGGTGAAAAGAAAATGTTGACATTATGCTGTCGGCGCATCTGCCAACAGAAACAACCGATCCTTTCGAGGTGAACTGCTCACCTCCCAATGCGTGACAGGCATCTTCTACAATCATCGATGCCTCCACCCTCGGAACTTCAATAAGCGATGGAATGTCGACTGTCTGGCCGTTAACGTGCACGGGGAAAATGGCTTTGACCTCGCCGCTCGCCTTATCACATGCTTCCGCGAGGGTCTCGGCAGTCATAAGCCCAGTTTTCGCGTCGACATCGGCAAATACGACCTCTGCGCCCACGTATCGCGCTGCGTTAGCAGTTGCAAGAAACGTTATCGTCGGTACAACAACATGATCTCCCGGAGCTAAATCTAGAGCCATTGCTGCGAGATGCAATGCTGCAGTGCCGTTGCTGATTGCAGATACATACTTGGCGCCCGTGACTTCTGAGAGTTTGTGTTCAAATAATGCAACTGCTGGACCGGTGGTTAGATATTCGCCACGCAGGACGTCGGTTACGGCCTTAATGTCTTTTTCGTCAATAACTTGGCGCCCGTATGGAAGAAATGGGAGCCTATCGTTTACCATACTATACCTCTGCGATTGATTGATTGATAATCTCGAGAAGCTGATTGCCGTTGAGCCAATCTGGGTTTTTATCGCTGGAGTAACAAAACCCTCTTGGTACTTTTGTCGCTCTCTGGGGCAAAGCGTGCTGATCCAGATTTCTGTAAAATGGTTCGATCACAAAGTGATCTTTAAATTCTAAAGTATCGCGTGCGTCATCCTCGGTAATCATAACCTCATGTAGTTTTTCTCCGGGGCGAATGCCAATAATTTTATGCTTGGCGCTGGGCGCCAATGCCCTAGCGAGATCTGTAATACGCATGCTGGGTATTTTTGGAACAAAAACTTCACCGCCACGCATAATCTGAAGATTTTGCAGCACGAAATCAACGCCTTGTTGCAGTGTGATCCAGAATCTAGTCATGTCGGGATCGGTAATGGGGATTGTATCGTTGCCATCCTTCGCTAATTTCTGGAACAAAGGCACAACGCTTCCGCGTGACCCAACAACGTTACCATAGCGCACGCAGGAAAATATGGTTCCCGACTCTCCGCTTAAGCGATTAGCGGCAATAAATATTTTATCTGATGCCAACTTGCTAGCCCCGTATAGGTTTATGGGGTTTGCTGCCTTGTCAGTAGATAGTGCGATCAGTCGCTTGACCTCACTATCAATGCACGCCATGACAAGGTTTTCAGCCCCTAAAACGTTTGTGTGGATGCACTCTGTTGGATTGTACTCGGCGGCGGGAACTTGCTTAAGAGCAGCAGTATGCACAACAGTGTCAATGCCGCGAAGAGCTAATTTGAGTCGTTCGATGTTACGAACGTCACCCAAGAAATATCGTAAACAACGATGTTTTAAGGGATCAAAACGGTGTTGCATTTCATACTGTTTAAGTTCGTCACGGGAGTATACAACTAGGCGTCTGGGTTTGTATCTCTTTAGAACGGTTTCAATAAACTTTTGGCCAAACGATCCCGTCCCGCCGGTAACAAGAATAGACCGGCCATTAAGGCCTGAGTCGTATGGCTCAGTGCTATTAGCGTTCACGCGCGTATCTCCAGTTTGTTTGCGAAGTACCTCTAACCACTTTGATTGTTTTTAATCACCAAAGCCAAAGTTTTTGTAAACCGCAGGTTCGAACCTCTCCGCTTGTTATCAAGGAGTTGCCTCCAGAAGACACACGGTTGTTCCCTTCATGTTTTTGACCCTTGGCATGAGCAAGTCCTAAATTATATGTAATTCGTCAAGCTAAGCTGCCTGATTCTTGAAAATACCTGATAAGAAACTTGGAGTGTTCGTTGATCATCAAGAAGGCGAGTAATAGCTTCAGTGGGATTTATATTCTCGATATCGGAAATACGAGAATCAAAAAATGCAATTAATGTAGTGTGCTGTTGATTAATGTCATTTATGAGTACTCGGTTAAAACTGTTATCTGAGCGCGCTTCTGTCAAGTTTCCATCCAGTTCCGTGCCAAACGGCGGTGTGCCGCCAATGGTGCGCTCTAATGAGGCATCGAGCAGAAAAAGTGCATCATTGACGCGTGTTGTATTTTGATCCAATCCTCCGTCCGTGCCATAAACACCCTGTAAAATGTGCTTCATCGCTCGTATTGCTTTCTCAATCGCGGGGTTAATTGCATTAAAATCCTCAGAGAAACTTCGGTCTGAAGTGACCCTATGAGATGTGGCGGTCTCATCTCCTGAATAGTAGTTGCTGGCATCGATTTGACCCCCTACGGAGAAAATCTGCATCCGGACTTCTTGTGAATTTTCTGTCCCTGTCGCGGCAATATCTTCTGCCACGGTCAGGGTTGAGCCATCTGATGAGATGCTGCTAATTGTGTATTCTTGATTGAAGCCGGCGGTAGAGGCTCCGGACACAGTAAATCTTTGCCCAGCCTGCAAATTGTTAAAGACACCTGTTGTGATTGCTGCGCTGCCGTTAGTTTGGATTTGGATTGTATCCGATCCGGCTGCACCAACATTTGTAAAGACTAATTGCGACTTTGACTCATAATTAAAAGTAACCGTGCCCGCACCAGCAAAGGTTACCCCTGCACTGTCCGTTTCAGTCGCCCCTAATGCCTCTGTGACGGTAACTTTGGAGTTATCTGAAGATATGGCAGAAATCGTGAAAGTCCCGTTATTGTTGGTAGAATTGGTAATGGTGATTTGGTTGCCAACGGCTAAGTCTTCAAAAATATCAGGCACTGCTGTAGAGGTTCCACTTTGTCGCACTTCAATTGTTCCTGCAGAAGTGTCGAAATACACGTCGGTAAAACTGCGCATATCAAAAAATGTGGCCGCAGATGAATCGGATGAGGTGGTCCCTTCATCTGTAAGTTTAACGGATTCAATAACAAGATTAGTGCCATCGTTGGATTTGACGGTATAGGTCCCATCGTTTTGCGTTGAACCTGAGACCGTAAATGCGCTGCCCGCAGTAATCGCGGAGAGGCCATTAGCCGTTGAGGCTACGATCGTATCATTTGAACGTGTAAATGACAGAGTGCCGAAGTTGTTTGTGTCAAGTGTTAGGGTTTTTGGCGGATCTGATGTGTCAGGATAGGTGATCGTCATATTGGCAATGTTTGACTCATCTGTTAGTTGCTCTGTGTTGATCGTTAGGGTTCTGCCGTCAGTTGAAACGCTCTCAACCGTGTAAGTCCCATCGTTGCTCGTCGTGTTAGACAATGTAATTTGTGTCCCTGCCGCGACGTTGGAGAACATTGCTGATGACGCCTCAACAGTGCTTGATCCGCTTGTTGTAGCATCCCCGTCGCTATCCTGGCGAAACTGAAGAAAATTGGTATTCGTGATATGTTGTTTGTTTTCATTATTTGTATCTGAAGATATTGTAAAATCTGCCATGTGTGCGCTGCGGGTGGTGGGCACGAGGCTTCTCGCACCATCAAACGTGGCTTGGAATGCACTTACAGTTGTAATACCAAGATCGACGGGCTGTGTAGTCACGCGAGTGCCCGCGAAGAGGTATCGGCCGGCCACATCAGTGTTCAAAAGCATTTGCATACTTTTGAGGGCTCTTACCGCTGACTCTTGAACATCCTGCACCCGTTCTTCATTTTTAACCTCAAAGGTCCCAAATGTGCGGACATCGGAACGAAAATCTTCAATGACATCGTATAAGCCGTCAAAAACGGTTTCCTTGACTTCTAAACCTACATCCTTTTGTTGATTAGTTGACACGAACCGTGTTAATGCATCCCGAGTGTTTTCGGTGTTGAGAAGGTGTTGCGAGTTGATGGCGATCCCACGGTAGTCTGAAGATCTTTTTTCGCTCGCAACTTGCGCCTCACTCTCTGTTACTCGTTGCTGCGTGCGAAAAATTTGCTGGACGAGAAACGTGTTTGCAGCAGCAGATGATATGCGGGTCATTATTTTCCCCCAGCCTTACGTTATGGCTCTTTCGAGCGCGTCAAACATGTCTTGAATAACAGAGATAACCCGGGCTGCCGCCGCGAATGCTTGTTCAAAAACAAGTAAATCTGCCAACTCCTCATCAATATTGACGCCTCTAACGGAGTCGGATTTAAATTGAAGGCTCTCAACCAAAGACGTTTGTGTGTCGATGTTTCTATCATTAATGTCAGCTAAACTCGCGTTGTTTGACAGGATACTGGCGGCATATTGAGAAAATGAACTTTCCAATGATGCGAGTCCCCCAGCTTGCTTGAAAGTGATATTTGAGCTCAAAGTGTTTGCTAAGCTCGTTGCAATAGTGTCGTCGCCCACACTAAAGATATACTCACCACCCGCGCCTTTGGTTGAGTCCCATTGCGCTAATCCTGTAGAGATTTTTCCGGGCGTAGAGATTAGATCGCTTCTGACCTCTAAAACGGTGGAAACGCGGACGTCAGCGACGTCGATTCCTGCATCTGTCAGTAGTGTATTACCTGATGCTTGTGTTACAGTGAGAGCTGTTCCTAGACTGTGAGAGATTCGCAGTCGCACCCCTGCCCCGTCATTAAGTACCGCTGCATCAACATTTGTGACGTTATTTGTGATCTGAGTTGCGAGATCCGTTAAAGAGGTTGAGGCAGCAACAGTGATTGACCCCAATGAACCTGTACTGTCACGAAAAGTTATGGTTTGGGAAGATGTGGGTGAGGTGTAGGAGCTCGTAAGAACGTCAGACTCCCATATGTTATCAGTCAAATCTGAAGTGAAGAAATCGTTTAAACCAAGAAAGTTAGAAAAACCGCTATGAGATTCGTCTGTGACGCCATCGCCGTTTGAGTCAAAAGCTATCGATATATCCTCTGCGGTACTGCCATTCGTCGTCTCAGTTTCGTCACGGAAATTGAGATTTAAAGCTGTTGTATTTAATGTTACGGAAAATTTACCTGTTGAGTCCACAGCCGCTGTCGCAGATGCTGCTCCGTTAAGGCGAAGCCAGCCTTGCAGTCTTGAAGCAATTTCGTCAATAGTCCAAGGCCCATTATCTCCTTTATCAGATGCGTCACCTAGGGTGGTATCACGCATAATCGTCTCAAGGGTTGTCTTTGCGCTCTCTTCGCCTGAAGAATCAAATAAGATGATAGCTACGTCGTCGTTATTACTGGCACCGCCCATCGTTATTGTCTGTGTCGAGGAAGATATAAATGACCGAGTTCCGGTGGCTGATTGAACGCCGGGGAACGGAGTACTTCTATTGTGGATTAGATTGACTTGATCGCGAAGCTGTGCGGCGAGAGTATCTAGCTGACTTTGCAGGTCTGGTAAAATCTGATCACGAATATCAATTAACCCCTTTAGGGCCCCATGCTTCAGCTCGTTAGTTATGTCGTTAGCGGCAATCTGTGTTCCCACATAAATAGGGGATATGTCTCCTTCAGAATGAGTGGAGGTCGCAGTTAAAGACGAGGCTGAAGTATGTGTGACTGCGGGAGGTACCGTGTCAACTATTGTGCGTCCGCCTTGGGTAAATATAACAACGTCACCATCACTCCGCGAGAAGTATGATATGTCCACGAGCTTGGCTAACTTATCGATTTCAAGATCGCGCAGATCCTGTAAGTCTGTGACATCCCTGCCCACAGAGCTATTAGATATGATTTCGTCATTAAGTTCATCGATACTCGCTGTAATGGTGCTAATTTCGGTGACACCTTCAGCAATGAACTGATCGGCCTGCAGGCGCAAATCTTGGATGGTATCAGTCATTGATCTAAATTTAGCCGCAATATCCTCACCTCGACGAACTAACTCAGCTTGTTCGATTGTTTGGTCTGGAGACGTTGCTAGCAGCTCCGCTGCTTCGGCAAAGCTCTCAATTAGATGTGAGATGGAGGTGTTATCGCCGGGGGCACCGAAGGTTTCTTGGATCCGCGCATAGTAGGTCTCTTGAGCAACCTCTTTCTGGAGTTCAGAGGATTCTAATCGAAGGGATTTTAGAAGCCCCTCGTCAATTCGCCGCGTAATTTCTGAAATTCGCACGCCGGCGCCGGTGCCGGCTATAGAGACACTTTTAAAATTAGTAAGTTTACGGGAATAACCCTCTGTATTAACATTTGCGATGTTATTAGAAACGGTATTGAGTGCTTGCTGGTTGGTAAGCAGCCCACTCTGGGCTGTTCTCAAGGCTTGAGTGATGTCACCCATGGAAGACCCTCCTCTGTGTCAGCTTAGAGTGTCTGATCTAAGGACAGGGAAACTCGGCGACCGCCGGCGGCAGCGCCATCTTGCGCCGTTACAGCGTTAGCGCCGTAGGTTCCAGCTGAAGGTTGTTGTTCTTTGACTGCCTCAGCAATCATATCAATTACACGTTGATTGGTCTCGATAGCGGTGCGCAGAAGTTTTGCGTTTTTGTCTATTAAACTCTCAACGTGTTTACCAACTTCACGAAGTTGATCACGAAGTTCGAAGTCAGTCTGTGCTAAAATCTCCGGGTTCTCTGCGAGACACTTAAAGCGGGTTTCATAAACACGACTCAGTGCCGCCTTTTCGTCCAAAAGTTTGTGCACTACACCAATGTCACGCTCGCTAAGTGCCTCGTTTTCACGAGCGAGTATTTCTATTAAACGCCCGGTAACGGTGATCAAATCATTTACTTTATTATTGGGGTTCATGATTATTGAGCCTCCTGCATTAAAATCATTTCACGCATGACGGCGTCAGCAATGCCTATGCCGCCCGCTTTTGTGATGGCCTTGCCATACTCTTGAACTTGCATACTTCGCCAAACATCTTCCCCATGACCTCCTCCAAAGGGTGACTCTGGGCGAATATTTTGAAACATTGGCTGCAGCATTTGAGAGAGAAAAACTGCCTCAAAGTCCTCCGCAGTTTCTCGCATTTGACGGAGATTTACGTTCTTTCCTGCAATATGTGTTTTGCCTATGGCTTGGGCAGCATCTGTATTTAAAAGAGTATCTATTGGGCTGCTATTGAGCACACTTTGCATTACATCACCTCAATCTCAGCCTGAAGAGCGCCCGAAGCCTTAATCGCTTGCAAAATGGTTATCATGTCTCGAGGTCCGATTCCCAGAGCGTTTAAGCCATTCACTAATTCTTGTAATGTGACCCCCGGTTTTAAAACCGTGAGGCGACGCTCTTCGCCCTCAGCTACATCTAAATTTGTGCGATCCGTGGTCGCTGTTGTTCCAACTTCTGCGAAAGGGCCTGGTTGGGAGACTTGTTGAGCCTCTGTTATGCGGATTGTCAGCGAACCTTGGGCAATTGCGACTTTTGAAATACGAACATTTTCGCCCATTACGATAATTCCTGATTGTTCGTCAATGATTACGCGTGCTAATTGGTCAGGCTGAACGCGTAATTGTTCAATATCTGTCAGCAGGCCAACGACGTTATCGGTGTAACCCTCGGGTACCCGCACGCGAACCGTTGATGGATCGCTAGGACGAGCCGCTGAGGTGCCGAGAAAAGCGTTAACAGCCTGCGCGATACGCCGCGCTGTTGTGAAATCAGGATTGCGGAGTGTGAGTTTGACATTCGTCATCCCGCCCATGGAAAATCGAATTTCTCGCTCAACTATAGCTCCGTTTGCTATCCGGCCTGAAGTGGGAACTCCCTTTACGATAGTTTCGGCATTGCCCTTTGCCGAGAAGCCTCCGACAGCCAATTGGCCCTGCCCGACCGCATAAACTTCTCCATCTGCTCCAAGTAGCGGCGTAACCAATAACGTTCCGCCGAGAAGGCTGGCCGAGTCGCCAAGTGCACTGACTGTGATATCGATTCGTGAACCTTGGCGAGCGAAAGGCGGTAGAACAGCCGTAACCATAACTGCAGCGACATTTTTTGAGTCTAAACCGGCATCTGTCGGTTTTACACCCATGCGGTTCAACATTGCTTGAAGGCTTTGTTTGGTGAAGTGTCCCGTTTGAAGTGTGTCCCCAGTGTTATTGAGCCCGACCACTAAGCCATATCCTACTAATTGGTTCTCGCGTACGCCCTCAAAATCGACAATATCTTTTATCCGAGAGGCACCTTCAACAACACTTGTTATGCTCAGCAGAAAAACGCTTAGCGCAACGACCTGTAATCTTTGATGTAATGTAGTGCTCGTCATTTTGATCTCTCGATATCCATATATGCCATAATTTTTCTATACTTAAGATAAGCGAGAAACATGCCAATCTTCATATTCGCTTAAGTATCTGATAATGATGATTATTTTACCTGAAATAGCTTTCTTCCAGACGGGTCGGCAGTTTTCGCCGGTGTTGGACGGGCAATATTTGCCGATTTGAGCCAACCATCAACGCTTTACGCTTTGAGATCTCGTGCTACGGTGACCATCTCGTCAACGGTTCTAAATACCGTTGCAGAATGGTTGTAAGCATTCTGAACTTGGATCATTCGGGAAAATTCTCGTGTAATATCTACATTTGAAACTTCAATGGAAAATGGGGATAGTTGAGCGCGCCCACTTTCATCGGCAAAAACGAATGATGCGGTCCCCGAGTTTGTCGTTTCACTAAATATTTGACCGTTATGCGCCTGTAACCCATCTGGATTTTGAAATTGTGCCAAGGGTAGTTTGTATATTATCCGCTCTGTTGCATCCCCGAACGAGCCGATGATGTGACCTGATTGATCAAATTTTATCGAGGTCATAGAGGCAGATGCCAATCCGTTGTGTTCATACAAAAATGGGGTAAAGCCGCCAGCATATTGCTGCATTGTTGATGTATCAATTACGACCGAGTTTGTAGAGCCATCGCTCCAAGTCACGTCTAATGTTGAAGAAGTGGGGGTCTGGATTGTGCCATTACCATTGAATGCCATAGGCGATGCGACAACTTGCGATGAGGTTAGAGCGGTTGCTAGGGTCTCAGATCCACCTGTCAATGTGGATGTGGATAAAGTTACAGTTGACCCATCCGCTGAGATGCTGCTGATTGTGTATGTACCGTCGTTGCTGGTAGATCCCCCAACCGTGATTGGGTCGCCTGTTTTTAATCCAGCAAACGCGCCAGCAACAGCAATGTCAGAAGCACTTTTCGCTTGAATGGTGTTACTTGTGTACGCTACTCGTGCCGCCGTTTCTGAAAATGCTGAGCCTGTTAATGATAAGGAAGTTGCATCGTCTGCAATTGGAACGATTTGCCACGAATTATCAGTGAAACTGCGATAGAAATTTAATTGTACAGAGCGCATTTCGCCGGCGGAGTCGACCAATTCGATATTGAATTGATCGGCTGTTGTTGCGTCAAATCCGGGAGTTTTATTGCTATCAAGATTAAGCTGAAGCCTAGCAGTTGATGATTGTGTGCTTTGCCCCACAAAGGCTGACTCATCGATGCGCATAGGCGCCAAAGCCCCCGCCGCAGAAAAGATACCATTAGCATCCGGGGAAGCGCCGAGGACGAAATGTCCATTTGAGTCGACCAGATATCCATTTGACACAGTTATAGTGTCTCCATCATCGGCAGTTATGTCTGATGTTTGGCCGTCCGCTATGCCAATCTGGAAACTACCGTCGCGGGTAAAAAAGACCTCGTTTGACACGTTAAATGTTGGGCTGACGTAAAAAAAACCATCTCCATTAATAGCTATATCAAGGTTACGTGTAGATGAATTTATGAAACCTTGTTGATCTATCCGTTGAAAATCTGTCGGCTTGATTCCACCGAGATCGGACTGAGGTCCAAGAGATCGACTGAGTAAAGTTTCAAACTCAGTGTCTGTGCGCTTAAATCCGTTAGTTTTAACATTTGCCACATTTATACCGATCGTGTTAAGCGCGTGGGCTTGGCTGCGCATGCCTAAAGTGGCAACTTGGAATTGATTATAACCTGACATTATCCAACCTCACTATCTCAATACGGCATTTTATGTAAATTGCCTCACAATTATCCAAGCAATTTCGATGCCACTTTAATCTTATTTGAGATTGTCGAAGCCTAGTTAAATAAGAAGTCGAATTCAGGAGGAATTTGGAAAAAAGCATAAATAATTGATTTTCAATAAAGAATAAGGTTACTCGTATGCTGAAGTTAGCCTTGTCTGATCAAGCTGGTTTTTGAGGATTGTGCTTACTAATGCGCAGCGAGTTCGCGAAGCCGGTTTTGATGGGTATGTGAGCAAAATTTGCCGGGTGCGAGTTTATCGAAGTTTAAAAATGTGAACTTTTTTTGGATCGACATACGCGTTCACTTTGGTACCCGGATTAGGTAGGAAAATACCCGGGACACGCGCTTCAAAAACAACTGTTTTTTTCAGTGTCGGTGCAATGAAGCTGATTAAGCTATTCGCACCAAGAGGCCGAGAGGCGATAACTTCGAAAGTGTCTGGTTCGGATGATTCCCCAACCGTCAACATAGGCGTAAATTTCTGCGTAGCATCAAAAATCCTCGCGCCCGGTTGTGTTTCTTTTGACACTAAGGAGATTGCTTCGGGCCGAATTAGAATTTCAACCGCTTCCCCATCAGGAATTTTTTGAACACCAAAGTTCCCAAAAGGCGTGATTATAGAACTATCTGAGACGACTCCGGTTAATTGATTTATTGGACCAAATAAACTTACAACAAAAGATTCGGATGGTTCGAAGTAGATCTCAAGGGGGGTGCCGTTTTGGATTATACGCCCGTTATTCATCACAAGAATGCGATCTGCCATAAACAATGCTTCCTCAGGGTCGTGGGTCACTATAAGCGCAGAGACACCAGTGTCTTTGAGGATTCTCAAAGTTTGATTTCGAACCTGAGCGCGACGAGTTGTATCCAAGCCTGAAAACGGTTCATCTAATAACAATACCTTTGGTTTTGCCGCTAGCGCACGAAGAAGGGCTACCCGTTGTTGTTGTCCGCCGGATAGAGTGTGAGGGAAACGGTGTTTGAAGTGATTTAAGTCCATTTGGATAAGTTCGTTTTCAACCCAGGCCCGGTGCTGGGCGTTTCTGGTTTCTGCACTAAAGTGGATATTGTTTAGTACGGTTAGATGCGGAAAAAGGGCATAATCTTGAAACATCATTCCGATACCGCGCTTTTCAGGTGGCACATTTAGTCCCGTATCCGCGTCCGCGACCACGCGTTCGCCAATAGATATTTGCCCGCATTGCAGGTTCTCTAAACCGGCTGCGACTCTGAGTAATGTGGTTTTTCCGCAGCCTGATGGTCCGAGCAAGCATACGACTTCGCTCGCTCCTACGTATATAGAGAGCCCCTGCACAACGGGAACGTTGTTGAACTCGTGGGACACGTTATCAATCTGCAGTGAACTCACAAAGCTAAACCAGTATTTCTTTTATTAATGAAAACAAACAATTTGCATCCTAAAGGGTTTTGAATTGACTCGGACGTTTTTAACCGGTCTGAGATCGCTCGCCAGCACTTTTCTATTTGTTCCACTATGGACCAACATTCAGCGCCATTCTTTAATGCGAATAATTATTATTTTCAACAAAGATGTGTTAGGCCATCATTATTGGACACAGACTTGGGAGCGCCAAAAGAGTTTTTACCGTCGTTGACATTGTGTTACTAATCACCAGCACTTTCTCAATAGAATGATCAGATCAAGAAAGGTCTCCCATATCAGACATTAATATTAGGCACGATTACCGTTAGGATTGGTCCAGTTGACTTAAAGACTTATGATTTTGGTCATTTTGTGTGTAATAACTAAGATAATGGCGTTAGATTTTAGGAGGGGAAGTATTTTTATGAAAGTCACATCGACTTCTGCGTCCAAAGGGGCTGGGCGGGTTTCAAAACCAGTAAAAAAAAGGGATGTGGGCGACTCATTTACCGATACCCTTCAAGGGGTCGGAGCGAGCGATGGTGCTTTAGGAACGCCTGAGATAGCGGGTTCTGCGGGAGTTGACGGGATCTTAGCCGCTCAAAATGCACATGACTCAACAGATGACCGTCGCCGCCGCCAAAAACTGGTTGCCCACGGTGACGATCTGTTAGATCGCCTCGATGATTTACGCATAGGTATTCTGCTTGGTCGTTTTTCAAAAGAAAAACTGACAGATCTTGCTCAACTGTTGCGCCGGAGAAGAGAGCAAAGTGACGATACAGCCTTGGATGATATTTTAGCAGAAATCGAGCTTCGCGCTGAAGTTGAGATCGCAAAATACACCCGTAGAGCTTAGTTCAAAGTAGTCTGTATTCCCGCAATTTATTAGTATATGAATTTCTAATAATTTGAGGTCAGTGAATCGTTTGGGCCGGTTTTTTACTTCAACAAAAATTAAACTTGCGAGTGAGGAAGAGCGAATTTATATTCCTTCGCGCAAATCGAATAAAAGAGAGCCGTGCACCATGAATGTGACTTTGCCGCCGGATTACAAACCGGCTAAAAACGAAAAGTTCATGAATCCGAAAATGGTGGAGTACTTCCGTCAAAAGCTCATTGCATGGCGGACAGCGTTAGTTCACGAATCTAATTCAACCCTTCAGCAATTGCAGGAGGGAGGGATCGTCGAAGCTGACATCGCTGATCGGGCATCGATTGAAACGGAGCGCTCGCTAGAATTACGGACCCGTGACCGAGCGCGTAAATTGATCAATAAAATCGATGATGCCCTTGAGCGGGTCGACGAGGGGAGCTACGGGTATTGTGAAGAGACAAATGAGCCCATTGGACTCTCTCGCCTTGAAGCGCGGCCTATCGCTACCTTGAGTATCGAGGCCCAAGAGCGCCACGAACGTATGGAGCGCTCTCATCGCGGGGACTAACGGTTGTGAATATTTGACGAATCTTGATCCTTAAATAGAAATCTTCTTAAATTTTAACGCTAAGGAAAATTTTTGATAAAGTTTCGTAAAACCGTATTCAATTTAGGTCGCCGGATTTTTTCTGGCCTCATCGCTCAAGGGCCAGCCGGCCAGCACAGAAAGGCTCTTTATCTGCTAAGATCGGTTATATGCGTGTCATGATCGATGCTGTTACGATGATAATTAATTTGTCAAAATTTAAAAAATACGAGGTCTTCTTACTACCTTGACCTTTACTTTATAAATAAATTTAGCCAACACATTGTAGGAGGTCTGCGACGTCGATCAACAGAAGTTATTTTTATGTTCCTTAAAATCTCCCATTTAAAAAAATGGTCGACAAGAAAATCCTCACCACATTCTTTCAAGGCGCAGCGCTGTATTAACCTAGAAGGGGAAAACTATATCCCAAATCTGCATGCCCCAGCGTGGGGTTTGTAAATTGCTGAGACTACCGCGTCCGCCATAGGCCACACGCATTTCGGCTATCTTCTCATGAGAAACTGTATTATCAGACTCGATATCACTCGGCCGAACCACACCTGTAACTAGAAGTTCGCGTAACTCATGGTTCACGCGGACTTCCTGGCGGCCCATGATAACCAACGAACCGTTGGGAAGAATTTGCGTAACGACTGCCGCGAACGTTAGACTCAGTACCTCTGATCGATCGATTGCACCATCGCCCTCAGTGTCGTGATCTGAAGCGAAATTAACTATTTGCCCCGGAGCATCAATGCCTTGCGGTAATACTTTCGTAAGTTCGTCCTCGAAACCAAGCAAGTCATTTAGGTCGAAATCTTCCGTGTCTGTCCTCGCCCGCTTGGTCTTATTTGAAAATTTAGCACTATCACTGAGCGACATCTTGACGGTTACAATATCACCAACTTCCTTCGCCCGGTGATCTCTAAAGAATGCGCGGGCGCCCGCTCTCCATAGTGAGTTTCGGTTTACTTCGGTTGGAAGTGGTGATGGCATCGGTAAGCTCACTGGTTGATAATTTTTCTTAGCCATAGGATTTTGGATTTGAGAGAGTGCCGGGCCATCACTGACTTCAGAAATTCGTGTTAACATGTTACATCCAGCCAATGAGGCGAGCGCTAAAGCGAAGCCACAATAGCGTAACGATGTCTCAACATGCTTAATTTTGGCCTTTAATTTGTCTCTCATGTTTTTTCCTACTTTTCTATCGGTCATGCGGCAGATCCATTACTTCATGGCGAGTAGAATCGATGGGCGCACAGCTACTCGTCCGTTGCCTATAACCTCTGCTTCTATAATAGAGTTGCTCTGCAAATTGCTAATGCGGATAACATCACCCCTGCCACCGGCCTCCAACGCTTTCCCCTGAGCTGTAAGAAGCATTTGGCGCGTCCGAAGAATCATAGTTACAAGACTATTTTTGGCAACCAGAAGTGGCCTTTGTACAGCTGAGGCCAACACTGGATAACCTGCACGGAGGCCGCGCTTTGGGGTGTGACCGATTAGTTTTGTCTCATCGACGATCGTGTTCGAACGTAGTCTTGATGTCCTTAACTTCACCCAATTAATATCCTCGGGTTTAATTACTTCCCCCGCAAGAAGTCGGTGCGATAACACTGGAACTTCGATCGTATCGAACAGCCTGCCTCGGACCCGTGTTCGTTTAATCCCGCCTTTGCCGCTCGGGGATGCTATTATTACCGTAAAGCGCTGTGTTCGTTCATTGAAATGGGCTTCTTCGATGTTAACTTCGTTTTCGGAGCCTGTTGGAACATGCAAACTAAACAGCCTGTTCCCCAAATCGATTTCTGATTTTGGGTCGGCACCTTTGCGAGCGAGGCTGTTAATAATTAACTCTTCGATTTCTTCACGATCGATCATAACACTGCGTCGTGTAACAATGCTTTGGACGCGGTCTGATAGTGGACGCCAGCCGAGCTTGTAAGCATGAGATATCCGATAAAGCCACCGAGCGTCAAAGATGGCGCGCTTTCCCGGCTCGGGGGCATAAGCGATCTCAACATCGGCTTTCTCTCCCGAATTGGTAAACAAATCGGCAATTCGGATCAACGGATCATCGACAACAACTGATGTGATTACCGTTACGCGAGACGCGGTGTCTGCGCTTATCTTAGATTCGAAGATTTCCCGTTGGCCTGAATAAGCATCTGTGACCGATAGCCAAGCCGAACCAAGAATAATAGTGGCAAAGATACTGGATTTTTTGAGTAGCATTATCCTGTCCCTATCTCAAAGCCGTTAATGTGCCCATCATCTCGTCAGATGTTTGAATTACTTTTGAGTTCATCTCATAGGCGCGCTGGGCAGAGATCAAATTGGAAACCTCTTCTACCGCATTGACGTTAGATGTCTCGAGGAAGCCTTGCAGGATGGTTCCAAAGCCCGTTGTTCCCGGAGTGCTGGAGGTAGCTGAACCGGATGCCGGTGTTTCCTTGTAGAGATTATCTCCGATGGCTTCCAATCCAGCATCATTCAGGAATGTTGATATCTGTAATTGACCAACATTACTTAAGGCAACTTGCCCCTCGATTGAAACGAGAACCTCGCCGGAATTATTTATTGTGACATCGACTGCATTCGATGGAATGGTGATGCCAGGCTGAACGGTATAACCGTCATGGGTTACCATTTGACCAGTAGCATTCAGCTGGAACGTGCCGTCACGAGAGTAGGCGGTTGTTCCGTCTGGTAATGTAATTTGAAAAAAGCCTTTACCTTGAATAGCCATATCAAAAGTGTTGTCTGTAGCTGACAAATTACCTTGCTCGTGAATTCGATAAACAGCTGCCAATTTTACGCCAAGCCCGAGTTGAACGCCTGTAGGTACAATGGTTCCTGCATCTGATGAAGTAGTGCCGACGCGGCGCAGATCTTGATATATTAAATCATGGAATTCAGATCGACGGCGTTGAAAAGCCGTAGTATTCATGTTGGCAAGGTTATTCGATACAACCTCAACATTTCGTTGTTGAGCGAGCATCCCCGTTGCTGCAATATCTAGTGATCTCATCCTGTCGTCCTCTCTTTAATTCCTAACAATCGCTGTCTTCGTGTAGATTTATGATGAAAAAAATTTCTCAACTTACCTCGGCTAAGTCGCGTACCATGCGGCGCATACGTTCGTCTTCACGCTCTAAAAAACCCTTCACACCATCGTATGAGCGCTGAACGTGAATAAGCCGCGACATCTCTACTACTGGTTGGATATTTGAGCCCTCAAGCATGCCCTGCATAACAGTGGGATTTTCAACCGGTTGTGCCTCAGCTTCAGTAGAGAACAATCCGCTAGCACCTGGCCGGAGTTCTTGTTCATTATTGAAAGTGACAACAGATATTTTTCCTAAATTACCGTTATTGGTGGATACGGTGCCGTCAGGTCCGACGGTAATTTCCCCGTCGCCGGGGGCTAAGAAAAATGGTTGACCGTTGTCAGACAGCACAGATTGTCCAGACTTATTTACAAGCTGGCCGCTCTCATCAATTTGGAACCGCCCATTGCGGGTGTAGTGATTACCTGTGTCGGTTTGGATCACGAAGTAACCCTTGCCAGAAATTGCCAAATCCAATGGGTTTCCGGTTTGTTCGAGGGGGCCATCACTGATGTCGCGCATGGTTGAAATATCCCGCACATACGATAATTTCTCACCAAGAATTTTCTCGCCACCTCTGCTTTTTACGAGGTGCTCAACAAACATCATCCGCTCGCCTTTAAAACCATGCGTGTTCATGTTGGCGATATTATTGGCCACCACATCCATTTGACGTCGAAGCGTGGTTTGTCTCGATAATGCAATGTAAGTCGTTGTTTCCAATAGTCTGCACTCCTTAATGTCTCATCGTTCCACGCAATCACATGCATTTACCGTGCCAAATAATTTATTATGGAAAAACAGCGCGTTAATCCTGTTTTAGAGGCAATATATCCGTTTAACCGTAAAATTTTTATGTCTAACCGGGCAGCTTTTTCCCTTCGCACAATAATATTTTAGAGTGTGATTATTAAACAATCGGCAACTTAAACGGGTGACAATGTTGCCGGTGCCCTATGGGATTTGGTACTCTAATATAGAATAGCGATTCGCGCCCTTACGCGGCTCTTAATTTAGCTGTGGTCGATGGGGCGAAGAAAGTTGAGGGTCGCTATCAAATGGTTGGCACATCTGTAGATGGTATGATTTTATATTTGACAGTCAAAGTCTTCAATCAGTTGTTAACGGGTAATCACTATCTTCCATTAATAAGCGACGGGTTCCAGACTGCTTGTGTAATACCAATATAGGCTGATGAGTGTGTAATGGCTGACGAAAAAGAGGGTGCTGAGGAAGACGGTGGTAGTGGTGATGATGCGGCTAGCAAAAGTGGCGGTAAAAAAAAGCTACTAATAATTGCTGCGTTAATTGTTCTGCTGATCGTAGGCGGTATTGCCGCAGCATATTTTTTGGGCTTGATGGATCCAGTAATAGAGATGATTTCTGGAGGAGAGACTGAAACCGAAGAAGTAGTCGAGGGGGGAGGTGCTGTTTTTTACGATTTGCAGGAAATGTTAGTTAACATTAATGCTGGTAACGGGAAATCGAGCTTTTTAAAGATTAAGGTTAGCTTGGAGCTTGGATCTCCGGCAGATATCCCGCGGGTTGAGAGCTTGATGCCAAGAATAATTGATAATTTCCAGAGCTATCTTCGAGAGTTAAGGGTAGATGATTTAAGGGGATCAGCTGGGATGTACAGGCTTCGAGAGGAACTACTGATCCGTGTGAGTGCTGCCGCTGCTCCCGCGAAAATCAGAGACGTATTATTCAAGGAGATGCTGGTCCAATAGGCCACTTACGAGATTTTTGTGAAAAACATGGGGCATATGGACCATCTTAACGAGGTGAAATGATGACTGCGACAGATGAAAATGACGGTGACAGCGATGATGTTACGGCTGAGCAGGAAGGGGTGAAAAGCGCGGTTGAGGGAGATGCTGTTGGTGATCAGGAGGATCTTGCTAAGGAATGGGAGTCGATGGTCGGTGGCGGTGAGGGAGCCGATGGCGAGGCCAGTAAGGTTTTGGCAACTGAGACTGATCGCAGCGGTCGAGAGTCAAGTCGGGTTCTTGATCAAGCAGAGATTGACAGCCTCCTAGGTCATGATAACGATCAAGACCATGGGGATTCACGCTCTGGAATTCATGCGATGCTATCCAGCCAGATGGTGTCGTACGAGCGGCTTCCGATGTTAGAAGTCGTAATCGATCGATTAGTTCGCTTGATGTCGACAAGCCTTAGGAATTTTACTTCGGACAACGTTGAGGTTTCGCTCGACAACATTGAGTCTATCCGATTTGGAGATTATCTGAACTCGATGCCCCTGCCAGCTATGCTCAGCGTCTTTAAGGCTGAGGAGTGGGACAACTTTGGTTTAATCTCTGTCGATTCTGATCTTATTTACTCTATTGTTGATTTGCTGCTGGGTGGGCGCAGAGGAAGCGCAGCAATGCGGATTGAAGGGCGCCCTTACACAACTATTGAACGCAGTTTGGTTGAACGCATGGTCCAAGTCATGTTGAGTGACCTTGGAGCAGCATTTGAGCCGCTCAGTCCTGTTACGTTTCGATTCGACAGATTGGAGACAAATCCCAGATTTGCTGCAATTGCAAGACCCTCAAATGCTGCTGTCGTGGCTCGTCTGCGAATAGATATGGAAGAACGAGGGGGTCGGCTCGAATTATTGCTACCCTATGCAACATTAGAGCCTGTGCGTGAACTTCTGCTCCAGATGTTTATGGGTGAAAAATTTGGTCGTGACTCCATTTGGGAAACTCATTTGGCTGAGGAATTATGGTTGACGGAGGTGGATCTTGAGGCCGTAATCGATAAGCAAATTATGAAGCTTGCACATGTGTTCAATTTAAAGGTTGGATCGAGAATTATGTTCAGCACGTCGCCGAATGACGCCATTCAATTGCAATGTGGAGCAGTTCCGCTGTACACGGGCCGAATGGGTCGGCGCGGGCAAAATATAGCTATTCGAATTGAGGGGCGTTATGATGATCATCTTAAGGATGTATGAGTATAGCCCGCTGGACTTTGGGAAATTTCCCAATTTCGCAAGTGCATCTAGCTAAGTGGAGTAATGTAATGCCGATTTCATTGATCCTCGATTGTGTCTTGGCTCTCCTTTTAATTGTAACGATTGGTTACGCCATTTTGCTGAACAAACGTCTCGAGGCATTGCGCCGGAATAAGGATGAGCTTGAGGAACTCTCACTAGGATTCATCGAGACGACGCGTCGAGCCGAAGTTGGGATTGGTGAGTTAGGATCTATGACTGACGTTCTAAAAGAGCGGATAAAACGTGCTGAGTCACTGCGCGATGATTTGGTTTTTTTGTCCGAACGGGGCAATACGGCGGCTGACCGGCTGGAAGGGGCAGTCCGTGAAGCTCGTGACAAAGAGAGCGTCGCCCCCCTTCCTGCAGAATTTGCGCAAAATACTGGAACCCCGCAACAAGCACCTGCGGCCACTGATCAACCTCAGCGTGATCCACTGCGGGCGAGCCTGGATGATCGGGTCGGAGGTGATGAAGTGTCGGAAGCCGAGCGCGAACTTTTAAAGGCTTTACGCTCCGCCGGTTAAGGTCTAGGCACTTTTAATAGTGTGAATTAACATATTGGAAAGTATCGTTGCGTAAACTAAGTTTTTTTATGAGGGCGGTTACACAATGAAGTGGTTGGCTAAAATTAGATTTCTGCCTCTAACTATTTTTTTTACGGCGCTGATGCTGAGTGTAAAAATTGGTGATATTGTGATTGGCGTCGATGGTCTATTCGGTGGTTCCGTCAATATTAGCGTGGCAAAAGCGCAAGAGGGCAGTGAGACGGCGCGTGTTCCTGAAGGCGATGGGAGTCAGCCGGCCGCCGAGGGTAAAGCAGATGTTGAAGAAGGGGAAGTTGCCGCAGATAAACCCCCAGCAGATACAATTGATAATGAGCCTGTATCACGACTAATCACTGATGATCCAACACTGCTAACGCCGGCTGAAATTGAGATCCTTCAACAACTGGCGATCCGGCGAGATCAACTTGATGGTCGAGAGCGTGAGATGGACGTTCGCTCTGGATTGCTGGATGCTGCGGAAGGACGTATTGAGAAGAAAATAGCCGAGCTACAGAATTTACGCCTTACAATTGATGGATTAATTAAAAAATTTAATGCTCAAGAGGATGCCAAGCTCCAAAGCCTCGTAAAGATCTATGAAAATATGAAGCCGAAGGAAGCGGCCAAAATTTTTGAAGAATTAGAGACAAATACACTCCTTGAAATTTCTGAGAGTATGAAAGAGCGGAAACTCGCGGCGATTATTGCCAAGATGCCACCTGAGAGAGCGCGCGAGGTCACCGTCGAGTTGAGACGTATGCGAGAGCTACCTCTTACAATTGAGCAAGTTGGGGGATAATTATGTGGGGGGTTAGAAATAGTTACATCCAAATACCCCCTATTTGTTAAAAGTTGAAAACTTGGCAAATATAGTATCGTCTTTTTGTTAAAACGGGACCTAGTAGCCTTAAATAATTTAAATATCACGGTGTTATTTTGGAAGATGTTCGCCAGTATTTAAGATTTGCAGGCGGCATATCTTGATAATCAACATTGTCAGATAACCATGCGCTCGAGCATTCGATAGAGTACTTACTAAAATCTTCCCTCGGCGCGTATCACTAGTGATTTAGATCCTTTTATCGGAGTCATGAGTGATCATAAGCCATAAAAATATTATGGCATGGCCATCCGGCCTTTTATTCGGCGGTATTACTTGGACAGGTCTCATTGCCAGACGAAAAAAGTACAGACTATTTTGTCTTTATCCCGGTCGCATTGTGAGGTTCATCAGAAAATAATGGACTTATAAACTTTCGCGGCTAACTGTTGCGATAACGTTATGGGGCCGAAGTGTTTATTTATGGGAAATGGACTGCAACAATGGTTAGGGTATCTCTTGTTTCAGATTTATAACAACAAAGATCTACTATACTTATCAGAGGGATATAATAATAAGACTGTGATGGAGAAGGCTGTAAAAGGATGCAGTTTGTAGCTGTCAGGTACGATCTTAATACTGACAGATTCGGGAGATTAAGATAAAATAGGGATAAGTGAAGCATTAAATACCGATGAAGTTGGCCCTCTTTACCCGATGCATATTTCTAATCAAGGCATTGGAAAGGTATTTTAGCCATTGAAATAAAGTAACTTTTTTTTAAATTTTCCGCTGAGAGCTGTAGGCATAAAAATCGAAAATTTTATAAAAGACGCGCCGGGCGAAACTGATGTAGCCTTCTTTATAGAATGCGCGGGTTGGGTAAATGGGTCATACCATCAATGAAGGAATTGGGGGTAACGTGATAGGTGTTCTGAGGTCTGCCGCTAGTGACTTATCAGCCCTAATATTGGTGAGCTTGACCTTTCAAGCGATGGCTAAAGCTGGGTCTTTGGCTAGAAAAGGAAGCTGCAACCCCCGAGCGTGTATTAATCGACTTTTATTATTGGTTTTTATTTTTGTTGGCGGTCTCTGGATGTCTTTTCAAGCGGTGCTTGCGGAACCGGTCGGAGTGCGTGCTACAAGGACTAATGACTATGGGCGAGTCGTATTTGTTTGGAGGACCCCTGTTGATCATGACTTATTCACGGATGGTCGTCGAGTAACAATTCGGTTTGGTAGGCCATTTGAAGCGTCCTATCAGCGAGTACTAGGTGCGCTTAAAACATATATATCGAGGGTCGCGCCGGGTGTAGATGGCAGAAGTGTTACTTTTGTTCTCAAGAACGACTTTGACGCCTACAGCTTTGACTCCGGTCGCAGCATCATTCTTGAGATTGCTGAGTCGGTCCCACCAAAAGCAGAGCCTGAATCGCGACAATCTGAAACCTCATTAGCCTTAGTTCGCCGGCAGGTTGCAGCGCAAGAGGCAGCCAGCGGAATATTGCCGAAAATTCGCATTCGTGTGGGCATTCACTCTGAATATACGCGTGTTGTATTCGATTTCTGGAATCCCGTTGAATATTCTGCTCAAGTTAACAAGGGCATCGTTCGAGTAAAATTCGAACAAGCAGTTGATTTAAAAACCGCGCCCATTAACCGAAACCCCCCTAAATTTTTGGGCCAAATTCGTGCGGCGACGATTGAAAATTCTACTGAGGTTGAGATGACAATACCGGTCTCCTCCAAGATCCGTCATTTTATATCAGGTCCTAAAGTAGTGGTAGACATTCGACGCCCGATCGGTAGCGCTGAAATTGCTAGGTTACCCTCAGAAAGCCAAGCCTCTTCGGAGGTTTTAAAATCGATTGGCCCGTCAACTGGATCCGAGGTTAAGAAAGTTGAGAAATTCATCCCTTCCGGTGAAAAGACTACAAGACCGGTAAACTCAAAGTCCAAGGCTGAAGATTCAGCGCTGCCCGGCAAACCAGTTGCACTCCGCCCAGTCTCCCAAGCGGCGTATTTACAAAATAAAGAGGGCGAAAAAGTGAGCAGTATGTCCTCAGCAAAACCTCAAGACTTTGTTGATTCCAAGCCACGTGATCTTGGAGATCTGGCTAGCCCTAGACCGCTTAAAAATTCAGGGTCGGTTGCTTCCAAACCTGTTGACCCTGGCAAACCGGCGAGTGAAGAACCACCTAACTCTACCGACTCAGAGAGTGCCACCCCCCCCAAGCCTGTCGACTCGGCCACTGGTGTTAAACTTCGGTTTGACTGGAATGAGCCTGTAGCCGCCGCCGTTTTCCGTCGTTTGGGTTTCGTATGGGTGATATTTAACAAACCGACTAAGATAGACACTAATGCCTTGGTAAATGCTGGTGGCGGGATCATTCGTTCGATAGATCAAGTACAAGCACCAAATGGAACAGTTCTTCGCTTTAAAACCAAGAAAAAAGTAAACCCATCATTAGCGCTTGAGGGCGCGAGCTGGATAATGGAATTTAAACGCCAAGCCCTGAAGCCAACGAATCCTGTTGAGGTTAAAGCACAACCAAAAGCAACGTCTGGAGCTAGGATATTTTTACCCGTTCCAGAGCCGGGGAGTCCAGTCGGTATAACTGACCCATTAGTGGGAGATAATTTGGTTGTAGTGCCCGTGATTTCGCTTGGTCACGGTGTGGCTGAGGCCTTTGAGTACCCAGAATTGGAGGTTTTGAAAAGCGCTCAAGGTATAGTCGTGCGGACTAAAATTGATGATCTAAGGGTAAAGTCATTGCCCGAGGGGGTTGAATTAACTTCAAAGGCTAAACTCGCGATTTCGCCGGTTTCAGATGAAGCCGCGGCGAGCGCCAAGGTTGCGGCATTAAAACCTGTTGAAAAACTATTGGATTTAGAATCTTGGGAAGTTGAGGAGATCAAAGATTTTAACAGCAGAAAACAAGAACTGCAGACTGATTTGGCGGGGAGTCGTGGGTCACAGCGAGAAGAGCAACGCATGGACATGGTGCGGTTTTATTTTGCGAATGGCTTCCATGTGGAGGCCTTGGGTATTCTGGCTCGACTTCAAGGGGTTCGGCCTCAGATTGCGGAAGAGCCCGAATTTCGTCTGATTCGCGGTGCCGTAAATTATTTTCTAGATCGAGTGCCAGATGCGGCCCGTGATCTGTCCCATACCAGTTTGGACAACAATGAGGAGGCGAATTTTTGGCGGGCCGCTGCTATCGCAAAATCTGGTGACTTGCTAGTGGCAGCTGCTGAATTGCGACGAACAGGCGGTATAACGCGCAGTTACCCGAAAGCATTGATGATGCCGATGGGCGCACTTGTAGCTGAGGCGGCTACTGAGCTTGGTGACATTGAGACCGCCCGTGAATTTATTGACGCGCTGATTAAAGCCGAACCCACTGATCACGAAAAAGCACTTTTGAACTTTATTAATGGAAAAACTTTGGACATTGGTGGTGATGTTGATGGCGCCATAACTCAATGGGATGACGTTTTGCTATCAAGCAATCGTCCAGTTCGTGTTCAAGCTGCTGTAGCTCGAATGGATTTATTGCTTAAATTGAAACGTGTGAAACCAGCAGAAGCAATCGTGGAATTTGAGAAGCTTCGTTTCGCTTGGCGTGGTGACGATTTTGAATTTCGATTGTTACGACGATTGGGCGGCTTGTATCTTGACGAGGGCTTATTTCGCAAAGGTCTAGAGGCGCTCCGTCAAGCGGCCACATATTTCAAAGACAAGGATACTGCAAAAGAGGTTAAAGAACAAATGGCTGAAGAATTCTCTCGACTGTATTTGAGAGAGGGAGCAGATGCGATGCGCGCAGTCACAGCCATCGCAGTATATCGAGAATTTAAAGAACTTACTCCTTCCGGGGCTAGAGGTGACGAAATGATTCGAAAGCTTGCAGATAGGCTAGCGGACGTAGATTTGCTCGAGCAAGCTGCGGAGATTCTTGAGGGACAAGTCCGCTTTCGGCTGAGCGGACCGTTAAAAGCGGAGGTGGGTGCGCGGTTAGCGGTTATCTATTTACTCGCACGTCAGTTTAATCGTGCCGTTAGCGCACTTATAGCAACTAATGAGCCCGGTTTGAATGCCGGCCTTGAGACTCAACGACGTCATCTATTGGCAAGAGCTCTCATGGGTATGGGTCGAGATGATGATGCGGTTGATATTTTGAAACGAGATAAACGACCTGATGCCGATATATTGCGCGCTGAAATTTTTTGGAAGAGCGGTGATTGGGCCAGAGCTTCAAATGCTCTCAAACGTGTTGCCAAAGCCAGTGGAGCAAAGAAGGGAGAGCTAGTTAATGAGTTTCAGGCAGAGCGTGTGCTGAATTACGCGATCTCGCTTGCGCTCTCTGGAAATGAACGTGGTCTGGCTCGGCTTAGGAGCGATTTAGGTTCAGCAATGGAGAGGACTTCACTGAGAGATGCATTCAGGCTTGTGACCGCTCCCACAGCCCAGGGGTTGATTTCCCCTTCAAGTGTGACAGCCCGCGTGAAGTTAGCAGAAAACTTCAAGACTTTTCTTGGGGATTATAAAAAAAGGTTAAAGGAGAGAGGTTTGAGCAGTTTAACCGAGCAGACCGCCAAGGCAAATAACGCCAGCGTTGGTCAATCACAAGGTGGTTAACCTCAAATTGACCCTTTAATCATCTAACTAAGAGAACAGCATTGACAGTTTCTTGTATCAATTTGATGACATAACCCTGCTGCGATGGAGATATTGAGATGGTTGGATGACTTAGTTTGACAATTAAATGTCAAAAAAATAATGGGCTAAAAAAGTAATTTTTAACAAAAAAGAAAATTGGCACATTCACCGGTCAATTTGATGATTACAATTAACTTTCCTCGGGTACAGGTCTTAATCCGCAAGTATCTGACAAGTTTACATAGCACTGTTGCATTTAAGATAAAAAATCGATGGCTTTATTTAAGCTTTAGCCGCCTCCAAAGCTACGAACCAAGGAGCCTACTATCATGTACCAACCGTCAACTAAGACGAAGAAAATTACCTTAAACGGCAATGCTATGATGATTGGTGGCAGCATCATCATGCCCATCGCCATTAAGACCGAAGCTACCACCATATCAATAATCAAGAATGGTAGAAAGATGAGAAAACCAATTTCAAAGGCACGCCTGAGCTCGGAGATCATAAAAGCTGGGATAAGAACGCGCATCGATACTGTGTTGGGGGTTACGGTAGTTGGGTCGATCTCCGCAATGTCCACAAACAAGGCTAAGTCTTGCTCGCGAACGTGTTGCATCATAAAATCGCGGAATGGAACTGAGACTCTCTCAAAGGCCTCAAGCTCGGTGATCTGCTCCTCCATCATTGGTTTAATGGCGGTATCATAAGCTCTCTCAAATGTCGGCATCATAATAAAAAAAGTCAAGAATAGGGCTAAGGAGACTAGCACTTGATTGGGGGGAGTTTGTTGTGTTCCCATTGCAGTTCTTAAAAATGCTAACACGACCATGATTCTTACGAATGAGGTAACCATGATTAGAACTGATGGAGCTAATGAAAGCACAGTGATTAATGCGACCATTTGGACAATACGCCCTGTCGCGTCGCCACCCTCACCGAAATCTAAATTAAATTGTTGCGCATCTGCCGGTACGGTTATCCACAAAAGGAGTGCAATAATCCCAATGAGTAAGCTACTAGCAACGAATAGCTTTATCAGAGGTTTTGTGAGAAGTTGGAATTTCATTCCGGGTTTTCTTCTCGTTTGAGATCATTTACTTGATTAAAATGCTCTGCAAAGCTCTCGTCAGCTCTAATATCGCGTTCTACAACCATTTCTGTCGTTGGCCCCAGGACCAATAGGTGTTCGACATCGTCGCGCCTGACTAAAACGAGACGCCGCCTGCCATCCAGCGGCGTGACTTCGATAACAGATAATCTTCGGGATCCACTGGGTTTTATTGCACGTACTGGAAAACCAAGCCCTACGCGCCGCGCCAATGCTGCAATTAGACCAATTAAGGCCAATACGAATATAAGCGCCAGAAGAAAACGAAGGTATTCCCATACTTCCATCAGGTATTTTCTCCCTCGCTATCGTTATCGGGGAGGTCCTGATTAATCGGAGCATAGGCCTTATGCGCCAATTTACTTAATCCAATGGTGGATACGTATTGGCTATGTTGCTTGCCCAAAGCTTGTGACAATAATGTCAGATCGCTTAGTAGGGATTGGATGGCCTGTTCCAATTCTTTTGGAGCGTCATGAGCCGGCGATTTGGTGATCAATCTACATATGGTTTCAACCTCGGTTTCAAGAGAAGCCAAATCAACGGCATTTCCTTGTGAAATAGCTTGCTTAGCGTCGTTAACAGCCTCAAAGACCATGCTGAGGCGAGCATTGATATCGGCATTACTCATTGATCGTCTGCCTTATTTTGCCGCCACTTGTCCGCCATTATGGCGGCAAGTCTATTAATGTTTGACGGAGGGGAATCCGGGTTTTCCTCCTGTTTTTCCTTTTCCGAAGCTTGGTAAACGTAAACGAGGATCTCGGCCACAGTTGAGAACGCTTCTAATGGAATGTGGGCGTCTATGTCGATAGCACTTAGGAGTTCAGCCAAATCGGCGTCCTCGCGAACTTTGATTCCGTTTTTAAAAGCAATATCTAGAATCTGCTCAGCAACTCGCCCATGGCCTCCTGCTATGACTCTCGGTGGCAGGTCGTTTGCCTCCTTTTGAGCAACTGCAACGGCAACCGCATCCGATCGGGGTGGCGGTGGGCGAAGATTTTTTTTTGTTAATTTTTCGTCGGCCGGCAAAGGCAGTTCCTTAATAAATTAAATCAAAGTGAAACGAATCTATAGCCAAGCCTAACCCTGACCGTCCCTATTTAACAATCTGTAAAAACGAAAAGGAAAATCATTCAATAATCTGTGCTATGTTTATATTGTATCGGGTGGTGTCTATCGGTGGATTGGATAGGTTGATCCCTTCGAGTCTTTGACACTAGTACTAAAACTTAAACTATTGTTGAGGTTAAAATGTTCTTAAGTGTATTCGAGATGTTTAAGATCGGAATAGGCCCCTCAAGCTCCCATACGATGGGTCCCATGTTGGCAGCCAATCGATTCCTTCAAAGACTTAATCTCACTGGTAATCTCTCCTCAGCGAAACGAGTCGAAACAACGTTACATGGGTCGTTAGCATTTACGGGAAGAGGGCACGGTACCGCTCGAGCGGTGATTCTTGGATTGTTGGGAGAGACGCCCGAGGCCCTTGACCCTGAAGTCATACAAGAGATGACTGATAATGTTGCGGTTAACAAAGTATTAAATCTTGATGGTCGATATCGTATCCCTTTTAGGGAAGAGCGTGATATCGTTTTTGACTTTGGTGTGGCTTTGCCCGGCCATTCTAATGGCATGATAATTAGAGGATTTGATGCCTCTGGAGACGTAATACTTGAGCAGACTTATTACTCAATTGGTGGCGGCTTTGTGGTTTTGGCAGAGGAATTGGCTGCACGGGATGATGACAAACCGCTAGCTGATGTTCCATACAGTTTTCGAACTGCTGCAGAGATGCTTGGCATGGGAGAACAGTCTGAAAAGTCCATAGCAGCTATGAAATTTGCCAATGAGGTTGCAGTAAAATCCAAAGATATTGTGGTTCGTGACCTTGATCGTATTTGGAGCGCTATGGAAAGTTGTATATCCCGCGGTTTGCGGAAGGACGGTGAATTGCCCGGTGGTCTGAAAGTGAAACGCCGTGCCCGTAAAATTCGGGATAGTTTAGTAGCTGAGGAACAAGGGAGCCGGAATGCACGCTTGGAGCACACAGTGATGGATTGGCTTAGTCTATATGCATTGGCAGTTAATGAGGAGAATGCCGCGGGAGGCCGAGTGGTAACAGCTCCGACCAATGGAGCTGCCGGCATTATTCCGGCTGTAATAAAATACTATCAAGATTTTTGCCCCGGCGCATCAAAGTCTGGGATCCACGATTTTCTTCTTACCGCGAGTGCGATTGGGGGCTTAATCAAGTACAACGCATCGATATCCGGTGCAGAGGTTGGTTGTCAAGGAGAGGTCGGCGCCGCATCGGCAATGGCAGCTGCGGGGTTGGCTGCCGTTCTGGGTGGGACCAACGCCCAAATAGAGAATGCGGCAGAAATTGCCCTCGAACATCATTTGGGTATGACTTGTGACCCCGTTGGTGGGTTGGTGCAGGTTCCTTGTATTGAGCGGAACGCTATGGGGGCGGTTAAGGCTGTGAACGCCGCCTCGTTAGCACTGCGCGGCGATGGTTCACATATTGTCCCGTTAGATACAGCAATCGAGACCATGCGCCAAACCGGCATGGATATGTTGAGTAAATATAAAGAGACGTCCGAGGGGGGGGCTGGCTGTTAATTTGACTGCATGTTGAAAACAGGAATATTCCCGATAATTTACTGCTTGTTAAGGAACTAGGCAGATAATGCCCACTATAAACCTTGGGGAGAGTTCGCCGCTGGGTGCACAAAAGAAGGCATGCAAAAATGGATATGAAGAATTTAACTATATTTCAAGCTGTTAAAAAGCGCATGGATTGGCTAACACAGCGCCAAGAAGTATTATCGCATAACATTGCCAATGCCGATAGTCCTCATTTTAAGGCGCGTGATTTAAAACCATATAATTTTAAGGAATTACTCCGCCGAGAGAGCGCCCAACTGAATATTATCGCAAGTGGCGAGGGCCATTTGGCCGGCCGACGGAAGCGAATTCGTGATTTTGCAGAGCAGAAGGACCTAAGGCCATTTGAAACTGCACCGGGGGGTAACTCCGTCGTTTTAGAGGAGCAAATGGGAAAAATTGGCGAAACCGGCGCCAGCTATAAGATGGCAACAAATCTTTACCGGAAACATATTGGCATGCTTCGCATGGCAATTGGAAATAACCGTTGATGATAGGACAGCTCTTATGGATGATATTATCCGCACAATGCGTATTTCGGGAAGTGGCCTTCGGGTTCAAGGCCAGAGGTTACGTGTGATCGCTCAAAACATTGCAAATGCAAATTCTTTGCCGACGGATCCCAATGGAAAGCCGTATCGTCGCAAAACTATTACTTTCCGTAATGAATTTAATAAAGCTTTAGGTCTTGATACGGTTAAGGTGCATAAAGTTCGTCCAGATATGTCTGCGTTTGGTAAACGATTTGACCCAAATCATCCAGCTGCAGATGCGGATGGATATGTCTTGACCCCCAATGTAAATACGTTGATTGAAATGACAGACATGCGCGAGGCGCAAAGATCGTATGAAGCAAACCTGAGCGTTATTAAATCCTCAAAACGTATGTTAAATAGCGCAATTGATCTGCTGCGTCGCTAGTAAAGGGACAAGTTAGCGCGACCAATTAACGAAAACTTCATCCAACAAAAGATATGGAAATTGATAGGAAAAACCCATGCCATCCCCAGCAGAAAGTTACACATCAGCTGTAAAAGCCTATAACAGCGCAGCTGCAGGCGAGCCGCTCGAAAGTAAAAAATTGACTGATGATATGCACCAAGGTGCTTTTGCTGATCTGGTTCAAAGCGCCATTAAGGAGGCTGTTCGTATTGGTGAGAGGAGTGAACAGCTATCCATCGCTGGCGTAAATGATCGGGCTGATATCAGCAAGGTCGTAACCGCCGTTAGCGAGGCTGAACTGACCCTGCAGACAGTCGTAGCAGTTCGTGACAAAGTCATCGACGCATATAAACAAATCATTCGAATGCCAATTTAGTAGTTTTAGGATATACTGAAAATTCGTCAGTGATTCGGCTTTATATCTTGCAGGGAAAGACCTAATGAATGAAGTTGCGGTCTTGGAGGTTGGGCGTGAAGCGCTTTGGGTCGTTTTAAAAGTTGCGGGACCGATTATGGCCGCTGGTCTAGTGATCGGTCTTACAATAGCGTTGTTCCAAGCATTAACAACTATTCAGGAAATGACCCTTACTTTTGTGCCTAAAATTATAGTAATTTTTGCCTCAATTATTCTTTTTCTTCCTTTTATGATGAGGACGGTGGTGGGTTTTGGGAACTCTCTTTTCGATCGAATAGTCGCCCTTGGTTAACAAAAAGAGAGAAACCCAAATGTGTTAGAGGAAATCCTAACTCTCAACATTTTTGCATTTATGTTAATCTTCGCTCGTCTGGGCAGTGCCTTCTCTTTCATGCCAGGGTTTTCTGCAAGCTATATCTCTGTAAGGATGCGCTTAGCACTCGCCTTAGCCGTTAGTTTTGCGGTAATGCCGATGCTTGCAACAAACCTACCTGTGCCACCGCCCGACCTGTCCTCCTTAGCTGTCTTAATTTTAAGCGAGGTAGTCATCGGCTCATTCATCGGTTTAATAGGCCAAGTCCTTATTGGAGCATTGCAGACAGCCGGTACATTGATTGCCCTCTCCTCAGCAATGGCTAATGCATTGATCCAAGACCCTATTGCGGAGCAACAAAGCTCTACTATTTCTGGCTTTCTATTAACAACGGGCATGGTAATCTTATTTGTTAGCGATACCCATCATATGATGATCCTCGCAGCCATTGAGACTTACAGCTTATTCCCCCCGGGTAATGCCTTACCGTTAGGCGATTTCGCGGATATGTTTTCAAGAACGGTCGCAGATAGTTTTCGTCTGGGTTTACAGTTGGCGTCTCCGGCGATCGTCATTGGCTTAACTTATTCGATTGGGCTTGGTATTTTAGGACGTTTGATGCCTGCTCTCCCGGTTTTCTTTTTTGGATTACCTATTCAAATAACAGTTCAATTGTGGGTGCTTACAGTGACTTTATCGGGCATAATGTTTGTGTGGATTACACATTTTCAAGAACGAATGGGTGCTTTCGCCTCGTAACTTTGGATAACACGGGGTGATTTTTTGATAAAAGATTAGCCCGAAGGATTTGGCAGATGGCTGAAGAAGATGATGCCTCCAAAACAGAAGAACCGACCGAGAAAAAACTGGCTGACTCGCGCAATAAAGGTAGCGTTGCCCAGTCTCAAGAAATCAAAAGTATGGGGATTTTGCTTGCAGGTACGGGTGGTTTGATTTTTCTCGCTCCTTTTATGGCAACAAGCGTAAGTAATTTGGGACGCCGTTTCATAGAACAGCCCGACGCTATCCCCTTTGACTTTTATCAGGTCAGAGAGGTTTTTATTGAGACTGCTCTGGACATGTTGATTTTGACAACACCTTTTATGATATTGATGGTAGTGGCTGCGATCGCAGTCAACATTGGTCAGGTGGGCTTTCTCATAGCTGGGGAAAAGATAAAGCCTGACTGGTCAAAGGCCAGTCCTCTCAAGGGTATTAAGCGAATGTTCTCATCTCGCACCTTGGTGGAGTTTCTTAAGGGGATAGCCAAGCTCTTGATTGTATCACTTGTTAGTTTTGGATTGGCCATGCCATTACTGGGTGACCTTGAGGTCTTATCACAAATTGATCTTCTTTTAACGTTAGATCGCATTCATCTCATTGCTATTGCTTTCGCAACGGGAACAGTAGCTGTCATGGCTGCATTGGCAGCACTCGACTTTATATACCAAAAGCAGACATTCATGAAACAGATGCGAATGACCAAGCAAGAGGTCAAGGATGAGCAAAAACAATCAGATGGAGATCCTCAGGTCAAAGCTCGGATTCGAAAAGTGCGGATGGAACGCCATCAACAGCGGATGATCCAAGCGGTTCCTGACTCTGATGTGGTGATAACGAACCCTACGCACTTTGCCGTTGCACTTGAGTATAAAATGGGGGAAATGGAAGCGCCTAAATGCGTCGCCAAGGGAGTTGACCATCTTGCCTTCCGTATCAGAGAAGTTGCCGAAGAGGCTGATGTCCCGATAGTTGAAAATCCTCCGCTTGCCCGTGCTCTCTATGATACAGTGGAAATTGATCAAGAAATTCCGTCAGAACATTTCACTGCTGTTGCCGAGATCATTGGATATGTTATGCGTCAGCGTGGCGATCTTCCAATGCATTGAGGTCTTTGGCTAAATGTTTAACACATCAGAAAATATAAGATATCAGCCGCAGAAACTTGGAGAGCATAAAAAATTAGCCTTTTGGCTGACGTGTTCAATGGGTATTACCACCTTCTTAGGAGCGTTGTACTGGGAGGGGGCACAGGAAGCGTTTGTATCTCGTATTCTTTTGGGATCAGCTGTTATTTGCCTGGTTGCTGTTATTTGGATTGTTCTTTTGTGGAAAATGCAACGTGCCCAATTTGTTCGTGGATTGGTTGCAATGGCTGCAGAGGCAGATGCAGACGGTTTGTCGATTACCGATGGTCAGGGAAATGTGATTTACGCCAACCCAGCATTTCACAACCTTCTCTCCTTTGCTGCTTCGGAGACTCCATCAAGACAGATTGATAGTTTGGCGCAAGTTTCTGAAGCGATTAGCGCTGCTGAAAGAGAGGGTGCTGCAGAACTAATACGGATCGTCATGGGTAGCTTAGAACGAAAATCTGGAGTTGCAGATTTCGCTGTATCTGGACGCCAAAAAGATTTTGGGCCTGACGCCAAAATGTCAATTGAATGGCGTAGAATGCGAGTTCAACCCCTTTGCGATTCCCCGGATGGGCGAGAGGGCGATATGTGTATTTGGCGGGTTTATGATATTACCGACTGGCGAGAGATAGAGAGTATTCGCTTTGCTGAGGAAGCTCGAATGCATGATCTGGTCGACTTTCTTCCAGTCGGCGTTTTTTCTGCGGACGCGAATGGCGTTCTTAGATTCGTTAATAGAACCCTCGCAAGTTGGCTGGGTCAGCTGCCAGAGCGCTTATTTGGGACACCGTTTGCAGACTATGTTGCCGATGTCGGCGAAAATGGTGAGGTAATCCTCAGGGACGGCGAGGGAAGGGTGTTTATGGCAAGTCTTGTGCAATCTCAGAGGGATGCACTTGACGGAAGTATTGCGTACACGCGCTCTATCGTTATTCGAGACCGGGCAAGAGATTCTGAATGTGTTACCAATGAAGTAAAGCAAGATGCGCGAGTTGAAACATCTAACCTGACTGAAGCGAAGTCATCCGAGATTTTTGCTGCCTCACGTTCTGGGTCGGGGATGCAAGGGCTTTTTGATGAGGCACCGGTTGGTATGGTCCTCCTCGATCTTGAAGGGAGCGTTTCTGATGCTAATCGGTCTTTTCTCAGACTCCTTGGCCGTCACCGTGACGCCGTAATACATCGATCTTTTGCTGATTTTTTAGCGCGCGAAGATAGGGGGGACGTCTCCAGTGCTCTGTCTAAAATTGTGATGGGAATTGCGACTGCGGCACATTTGGAAGTCCATATGCACGGGATACAAGCACGAGAGTTAATATTATCCCTATATATCTCTAGAATCCTAGATTTGCAGGGTAATATGACTGCATTGGTTTTACACTTGATCGATAACACTGAACAAAAAAATCTTGAAGTCCAGTTTGCACAATCCCAAAAAATGCAGGCCGTAGGCCAATTGGCAGGCGGTGTTGCTCACGATTTTAACAACCTATTGACAGCAATGATCGGATTTTGTGATTTGCTGTTAGAGCGCCACGGTCCGGATGACCCGAGCTTTGCGGACATTCAGCAAATACGCCAAAATACAAATCGTGCTACTAACCTAGTGCGCCAACTACTGGCGTTCTCGCGAAAGCAAACTCTAGAACCTGTCCGCTTAGATATCACTGAAGGGCTGAATGATCTTGCTAGTTTAATTCGGCGTTTGATAGGGGAAAAAGTTGAGTTGGTCATGGACCATAGCCGTGAAATTGTTACCGCGAGAGGCGATAAAAGCCAATTTGATCAAATCATTATCAACCTCTGTGTAAATGCTCGTGATGCCATGCCGGGTGGCGGCACTATTTCTGTGCGGACTGAAAACGTAAAATTAACTGATCCAGTCCAAAGAGGGCATGATCTCATGCCAGCTGGTCGTTATGCAATGGTCGAGGTCACGGATACTGGAACGGGTATTTCCAAGGAACACATTGAACGCATCTTTGAGCCCTTCTTTTCGACGAAAGAAGCGGGAGCTGGAACAGGCCTTGGGCTGTCTACCGTATATGGGATTGTGCATCAAACCGGTGGGTTCATTTTCTGCGACAGCGCCCCGGGTGAAGGTACTACTTTCTCGATTTTTTTGCCCGAGTTCGAAAAGGAGCCACTTGGGATTATTAATCCAGCTGAATCTATCCCATTATTGCCCTCCGAGACTAAGCGCCCCGAGGCTGATGTGGCGACAGAACTAACGGCATCGCCGGAAGTCGAGATGCAACCACCTTCTGATCTCACAGGTGTTGGCAAAGTACTTTTGGTTGAGGATGAGGACGCTGTTCGCATGTTTGCCAAGCGAGCTCTTGAGAACAAGGGATACAGGGTAATAGAGGCAGCCAATGGTGAAGTAGCGTTAGATTTAGTTTCCTCGAGCGAAGATCAAATCGATATCATTGTATCGGATGTTATCATGCCGGGAATGGATGGGCACACATTAGTTGGCTTAGTGCGCCAAGAACTACCGCATGTAAAAGTTATACTAATGTCGGGTTATGCCGAAGATATATATAGAGACAAGATAGGCCGTGATGGCACACTTAACTTCCTTAGCAAGCCTTTTACTCTAAAAGATTTAGCGACAAAAGTGAAAGAGGTTTTAGGGTAGAGCACGACTGGATTCGCCCACTATCTACCCCATAGTTTAACAGGCAACCCGCCATTAGTTTACGCTCAAAGCCTTCATAAGTTGAGAAACATTTAAAGAACAATAGAAATTTTTCTCATTTAAAACAATACCTAACGCTTTTTCTTGCAAATAAGAACAAAACATGTACTTATTAATAGTAGAGTTTAAGTTGCTTCGCACTAAACCCCGTGGAAAATAGGAGAGGTCTAATATGTCAAAAAGTGCCTTACGTCTGGTGGAGAATGAAAACGTGGATAAAACTAAGGCATTAGAGGCAGCAGTCTCTCAGATTGAGCGTGCCTTCGGAAAAGGTTCAATCATGACGCTTGGCTCGGAGCAGGTGGTGGAAGCTGACGCCATCTCAACAGGGTCCTTAGGTCTCGATATTGGTCTTGGTATTGGTGGTCTGCCTCGGGGGCGAATTGTTGAAATTTATGGACCTGAAAGTTCAGGCAAGACAACACTTGCCCTTCATACGGTTGCCGAATCCCAAAAAATTGGAGGAACTTGTGCTTTTGTTGATGCAGAGCATGCACTTGATCCTGTTTATGCCAAAAAACTCGGGGTAAATGTAGAAGAATTATTGCTCTCTCAGCCCGATGCCGGTGAGCAAGCTTTGGAAATAGCAGATACTTTAGTGCGATCGGGTGCGATTGATGTTCTGGTAATTGACTCAGTTGCTGCTCTTGTCCCCCGTGCCGAGTTAGAAGGGGAGATGGGAGACACGCATGTTGGCTTACAGGCTCGTTTAATGAGTCAAGCGCTTCGTAAATTGACTGCATCGGTCTCAAAATCTAACACCATGATCATTTTTATTAATCAAATTCGAATGAAAATCGGGGTTATGTTTGGGAGTCCGGAGACCACTTCAGGCGGTAATGCACTTAAATTTTACTCATCCATTCGTATGGAAATTCGCCGCATTGGGGCCATTAAGGATCGTGATGAAGTGGTGGGTAACCAAACCCGCGTGAAAGTTGTTAAAAACAAGCTTGCTCCCCCTTTTAAGATGATTGAGTTCGATATCATGTATGGGGAGGGGGTTTCCAAGATGGGTGAGCTGCTCGATCTTGGCATTAAAGCGGGATTAATAGAAAAATCTGGATCTTGGTTTTCATACGATTCGACGCGGATCGGTCAGGGTCGCGAGAATGCAAAAAACTTTCTTCGCGAAAATATGGAAATGGCGGATGAGATTGAGCATAAAATTCGTCAGAACGCCGGCCTGATAGCGGAGGAAATGATGACGGGACCGGCTAGAACGCCCAGAGAAGAGAGCGAAGTAGACGTGAGTGACGCGCTTAATGAAGAGCTGTAAACGGCTAAAATATTTAAAGAAAAATGTTAAACCGGCCGCGCCACATTGGGGCGCGGCTTGTTTTTTTAAGAATTGCTACTTTCTGTGAACCGCGCCTCTGGACAGTCGTCTTCACCACGTATACAACCAAGTTTTTAGTAGTTTTCGCAATATTTGAAAAAATGTCCCATGTAAATTTAAGGGTGCTACTATCAGCGGAAGGCGAATACCTATGCAGACCGTAAACGATATCCGGAAGGGGTTTTTAGATTATTTTGCGGATAATGGGCATGAAGTGGTGGCTTCCTCGCCATTGGTTCCCAATAACGATCCAACTTTGATGTTCGCAAACGCTGGGATGGTTCAATTTAAGAATGTATTTACTGGTCTTGAGGGAAGAAATTATTCTCGGGCAGTTACTTCTCAGAAGTGCGTCCGTGCGGGAGGTAAACATAACGACCTCGAAAATGTTGGTTATACGGCACGGCATCACACTTTTTTTGAGATGCTCGGTAATTTTTCTTTCGGTGATTATTTCAAGGAAGATGCCATCGAGTTGGCATGGAGACTCGTTACCAAAGAATTCGGTTTAGTGCCGAAAAAACTGATTGTAACGGTCCATACGTCTGATGAAGAGGCTGCAAGTTTATGGCGAAAGATTGCGGGGCTATCAGACGATAAAATTATCCGGATCCCCACGTCTGATAATTTCTGGGCAATGGGGGATACCGGGCCCTGCGGGCCGTGTTCTGAGATTTTTTATGATCATGGAGAGCATATTGCGGGAGGGCCGCCCGGGTCGCCGGATGAGGATGGCGATCGTTTTATCGAAATCTGGAACTTGGTGTTTATGCAATTTGAGCAGGTAAACAAACAGGAACGGGTTAGTTTACCGCAACCCTCTATTGATACGGGCATGGGCTTGGAGCGTATTGCCGCTGTTATGCAAGGCACGCACGACAACTACCAAACGGATATGATGCAGGTCTTAATTAACGCTTCGGCCGAGTACGCCGGTGTTGCGGCTGATGGTGTTTATAGTGTGTCGCACCGGGTTATTGCCGACCATCTGCGAGCATCGGCTTTTTTGATCGCAGATGGCGTATTACCGTGTAATGAAGGGCGGGGCTACGTCTTACGCCGGATAATGCGCCGTGCCATGCGGCATGCTCATATGATGGGATGTCACGAACCTCTTCTTTGGCAACTAGTATCCACACTCGTTGGGGAAATGGGACAAGCCTTTCCCGAACTTGGTAGGGCTGAGACGCTTATAAATGAAACATTAAAACTTGAAGAGAGCCGTTTCAAGAAACTCTTGGATCGTGGGATCAATCTTTTGGACGAAGCTAGTATTGACTTGGGGAAGGGCGCCGCTTTCGATGGGGAAACTGCGTTTAAGTTATACGACACGTATGGGTTCCCTCTCGATTTGACGCAGGATGCCCTCCGGCCACGGGGGATCACTGTCGATACGGATGCGTTTAACAGGGCCATGGAGCGTCAACGAGCAGAAGCCCGTAAGGCGTGGACTGGATCTGGCGATGAGGTGGAAGACGCGGTCTGGTTTGATCTTCGAGAAGAACTTGGTGCCACGGACTTCTTGGGCTACAAAACGGAAACGGCGCAAGGTAAGATTGTCGCGTTGGTGAGAGACGGTGCTAAAGTCGATGCACTGCGCGCGGGTGAGAACGGATTTGCAATAATAAATCAGTCACCGTTTTACGGCGAGTCTGGAGGCCAAATAGGCGATACAGGCAAGATTTCAGGGGATGATTTGGTCGTCATGGTGGTTGATACGCAAAAGCGTGTCAGCGACTTGCTTGTGCATTCTGTAATAGTTGACCAAGGCGCGCTAGAGAATGGCAAAGAAGTGGTGCTTCAGGTTGATCAAGCCCGACGTTCATTGTTACGTGGCAACCACTCCGCGACACACTTGTTACATGAGGCGCTCCGGCGTCAATTAGGTAATCACGTTACTCAGAAAGGCTCACTCGTCGCGTCGGATAGATTACGCTTTGACATCTCGCATCCATATAGTCTTGGGCGCGAGGAGCTAGCTTCAATTGAAGCGGAGGTAAATGCCCGGGTCGCATCCAATACAGAGGTGTCGACGCTTCTGATGGATCCAGACGCTGCAGTTGAAGCTGGGGCTATGGCGCTTTTCGGTGAAAAGTATGGTGACCAAGTGCGGGTTGTTACTATGGGTGCTGAGAATGATGAAGACCGGTACTCGGTGGAACTTTGTGGTGGTACGCATGTTAAGCGGACAGGGGATATAGGCCCCTTCAAGATCATTGGTGAGAGCGCAGTGGCGGCAGGGGTGCGCCGTATTGAGGCGTTGACCGGGCCCAGTTGTTTGGCCTATTTTGAGGCGGTGGAAAATGCGTTGAATAAAGCAGCTGCGCTTTTGAAAGTAACACCTGAGGATGTGCCTGCTCGAGTTGAGAGCTTGATTGGTGAACGCCGTAACTTGGAGCGTAGTTTAGCTCAAGTGCGCCGCAAATTGGTAACGGGTATTGGTATTGACACTACAGTAGAAACCAAAGAGGTGGCTGCTTTTAGGTTCGCGCCCCGACTTTTTGATGATATACCTTCCAAGGATTTAAAAAACTTGGTTGACGATCTAAAAAACCAGATTGGTTCTGGCATCGTTGCTGTTGTCTCGCATATAGACGGTAAGGCGTCCTTAGTAGTTGGCGTCACCGATGATTTGACAGACCGTATTAGCGCTGTCGATCTGGTGCGCACTGGTTCGGAAGCGGTTGGTGGCAAGGGTGGTGGTGGCCGATCGGGTATGGCGCAAGCCGGTGGACCTAATGGGCAGAATGGGCAAGCGGCTCTGGATGCTATTGAGCTAATGCTTTGGAATGCGTAAGTTTGATCCTGAGGCCATAGACCTTCGTTGGCCCGGGTCTCTGCTGATCCTCATGGCGATTGCAATGCCATTGAGTTTTTCCACTTGGCAGGACCTACCCAACAACTTTGTTATCGATCAAGTGGGATTCGGTGGGGTTGAGAGTGGTTTACTGCAAAGCTGCCGCGGGGTGCCCGAATTTATAAGTTTTACTGCTGTTTTTGCGATGTTGCTTGTGCGGCAGCAATCTTTGGCCATAATTTCACTCTTGTTACCTGGCTTTGGCACGGCAAGCACTGGTTATTTTCCGAGCTTTTGGGGTCCTCTGATGATTACTTTCCTCATGTCCGTTGGCTTTTATGATTTTGAGTCTCTCCACCAGTCGCTTACGCTACATTGGATTGCTAATGACCGTGCGCCGGAAGTTTTTGGTCGGATTCTGAGTGCTTGGTCCATCGCTGCCTTAGTATCATTCGGTATTATTTATGGCGCGTCTGATTTCTGGGAGTTCGGGTTAGAGTGGGTGTATTTAGCGAGTGGTACCGTAAGCATTCTTGTAGCGATTTATTGTTGGAGGATATATCCAAAATTTAAAGGACAGGTTAAACAACGAAATTCGATTGTTTTACTCCCAAGTTATTGGTTTTGGTACGCGCTTGTATTGATGACAGGTGCTCGCAGACAAATTTTTGTTGTTTTTGCTAGCTTCTCAATGGTCCAAAAATTTGCCTTTCCCGCTTCTAAAATGAGCCTCATATTTTTTGCCAACATGGCGATGATGATCTGGCGCTCACCAAAAATCTGTCGGTTGATCCAGCAATTTGGCGAGCGTAATGCATTACTCATCAAATATATAGGACTAGTATTTGGTTTCTGCGGTTATGCAGCTGCCTCTCAAGCGTGAGTGAACGCATTGTTATACATCTGTGATCATATATTCTTTGCCATGGCCGTAGCTGTCAAAACGTATTTTCAAAAAACCGCGGCTCCAAATGATATTGCATCATGGTCCGCTTGGCCGTCGTTATTACAGTTACTTTTGGTTTCTTGTGGCTACAATGTTCGACCTATGTATTTCTCACTGGTGTGGCGATGACCGGGGTATCTCTCATTTCAGCCATGATGATACCGCACCATTTCACTGCGGAAAAATCGAGCAAATTGTATTATCGGAAACTAGTGTCGCTTGGTACCAAATAAGGGAATTGGAAACTATGATTAAACGGTTCGAAGGTACGAATACCTATGTCGTTACCGAAGATTTGAAAATTGCAGTCAATGCAGCTGTGGCGCTTGAGCGGCCACTGTTAGTGAAGGGGGAGCCCGGCACTGGTAAAACGGTTCTGGCTCATGAAATCTCGGAGGCTTTGGGTGCACCGCTAATCCAATGGCATGTTAAGTCTACCACTAAGGCTCAGCAAGGTTTGTATGAATATGATGCCGTGGCTCGTCTCCGTGACTCTCAGCTCGGCGACGCGCGCGTGCATGATATTAAAAACTATATCGTAAAGGGAAAGCTCTGGGAAGCATTTGAATTGAGTGAACGGCCAGTACTCTTGATTGATGAGATAGATAAGGCCGACATCGAGTTTCCAAACGATCTTTTACTTGAGATCGATCGGATGGAGTTCCACGTCTATGAAACAAGGGAGACGATTAAGGCGGCGCATCGACCAATCGTGGTGATTACCTCCAATAATGAGAAAGAATTACCCGACGCGTTTTTACGTCGTTGCTTCTTCCACTACATCTCATTTCCCGATGAAGATACTATGCGCAATATTATTCAGGTTCATTACCCTGATGTTCAAAAGCGTTTGGTTGCAGAAGCTATGAACGTGTTTTACGGTCTCCGAGACGTGCCGGGTCTAAAAAAGAAACCGTCAACGTCTGAATTTCTGGATTGGATCAAGCTTTTGATGGTTGAGGATATCCCGGCGGAGGTGCTGCGTTCCGATGACCAGAAAAATTTGATTCCGCCACTCTATGGCGCCCTTCTAAAAAATGAACAAGACGTCCACCTGCTAGAACGCTTGGCTTTTCTTAACCGCCGTGAAACGCGTTAATCGAATGTCTAGCGAAGCGGTGAAGAAATTGATTCAACCGCGACGGAGTTTTATCTTCTCGCCCGGCCTAAAGCCGGAATTATTTCCGAAAGCTTTAGCATCGGGTGCGGATATGGTATGTGTTGAATTAGAGGACGGTGTCGCGCCGATGCATAAAGTAGAGGCGCGAGAGAGATGTCTGGCCCTTTTTGCTAAACCACAAGCTGATGATGGTGTAGAGCGTATTGTGCGTATCAATGGTCTCAGGTCTGCGTTTGGCTTGGATGATGTTAAAGCGGTTCTTGCGACAGCTACGCCTCCTCCTGCTCTTATGCTTCCAAAAGTCATGACACCGGACGAAATCATATGGCTGGATGATCTTTTGACAGAGCGTGGTCATATGTGTCGGCTTCACGTGATTATTGAGACCAACGCTGGGCTTGAAGTAGTGAATGATATAGCGCGAGCCTCAAGTCGTATTGACGCTTTATTTTTTGGAGGTGTTGATATGGCAGCTGAACTCCGATGTGAGAATTCATGGGAGCCTCTGCTTTATGCGCGATCACGAGTTATTCACGCGGCAGCTACTGTTGGTATTGATGCTATTGATGTTCCTTACTTGGACCTGCAGGATTTGGATGGTATGGAACAGGAAGCAACCTTAGCACGTAAGTTGGGCTTTAGCGGGAAGGGCGCTATTCATCCCAAGCAGATTGAAATCCTCAATAATGTATTCACACCAGGTGAAATTGCTGTTGCAAATGCGCGGAAAATATTGGCGGCTTTTGTCAAAGCCGATACCGCTCTTTTAGTAATTGATGGAAAACTAATAGAAAAGCCGGTAATTCGCGAGATGGAGCGTATAATTGCGATTGCTGATCAGGTGGCAGAAAATGCTTAGATGAACCCTGTCCACTGGTCGCCCCAAGAATATTTGGTTGCCAAAACTCATCCAACGTCGGGTAAAATACTAAGATTCTTGGAGGATATGTGGAATTTGAAAATTTAAAAAAATGTTGGGGACTAATATAAACGGTAAACTTAAATTTTTGAATGAACGGAAGTTTGGCCTTCCTGTGAAAGGTTCCTTCGTAGTAAATTTCCAAGAAACTATGGTCTCCAAATGTTTAGAGGGACTAGTAGGTATTGCGGGATAGTATTAAATATCCAGAATAAAGAGAAAATCGAGTCAGGCTAATGCCCTCATCAACCCTTCATGCGTCGCGTGTTGGATTGTGCTGTCATCCATCCTAAATCGATATCCGTTATCGACGGTTTGATAATAACTATTGGGTTTTAGTCAAACTAAGAGTTAAGGTAGTGATAAAAGATGTTTATTGACTTTTTTTTGAAGCTTCGAAGTGCAGATATCCCTGTTAGCTTGAGAGAATATTTGACATTGGTCGAAGCCGTCAATGCAGGTCTTGCACATTACGATGTGGAGAATTTTTATTACCTCTCCAGATCGTGCTTGATTAAAGATGAGCGAAATCTGGATAGATTTGATCAGGTTTTTGGAGCAGTCTTCAAAGGGCTAGAGGTGTCGAAAAAAGAGATTGAGGAATTTCCTGAGGAATGGCTTAGGAAATTAGCAGAGAAAATACTTACTGATGAAGAAAAGTCGCAAATTGAAGCACTTGGTGGCTGGAATAAACTGATGGAGACGCTGAAAAAGCGTATCGCGGCACAAAAAAAACGTCATCAAGGTGGATCAAAGTGGATCGGCACAGCTGGCACATCACCGTTTGGTGCTTATGGGTTCAATCCCGAGGGAGTGCGCATCGGCCAAGATGACAATCGCAATTTTTCCGCTGTAAAAGTCTGGGATAAGCGCGAATTTAAAAACCTCGATGACACGGTAGAACTCGGCACTCGGAATATCAAGGTGGCATTGCGTCGCTTACGTCGGTTTGCGAGACAGGGCGCTGCCACTGAACTTGACCTCGCGGATACGATCACGTCGACAGCGAAGCGAGGCTATCTTGATATCCGTATGATTTCGGAGCGCCATAACGCAATCAAGCTACTTATTCTATTTGATGTGGGTGGTTCAATGAACCCCCATGTGCAAGTTATGGAAGAATTATTTTCTGCGGCGCGTTCCGAATTCAAGCATATGCAATATTTCTATTTTCATAATTTCATTTATGAACGGGTTTGGAGGGATAACAGTCGTCGTCATGTCGCAACCATTAACACTATGGAAGTGCTCAACACCTATCCCCACGACTATAAAGTGATCATTGTTGGTGATGCATCCATGAGCCCGTACGAAATTGTTTATCCGGGTGGTTCAGTTGAACACTGGAATGAGGAGGCTGGTTCCGTCTGGTTGGAGCGTCTCCTAAGAGTTTATCAAAGTACGGTATGGCTTAACCCGGTTAAGGAAGATTGGTGGAATAATACGCAATCCATCGGCATGGTCCATCGAATTATGGGTGAACGAATGTTTCCACTAACGCTGGACGGCCTTGATCGAGCGACTAGGGAATTAAGGCGATAAGACATAATATGCAATGAGGGTTTCTCAAATATGGTGAGATTACCATAACTATTTTTTAGAGTCGGCGGCAACTCTTAATGTTAATATTTTATCGGGGTTCTTGACTGTGCCAGAACGGTTACTCGGATCAGCTTTCTTGATATTGTCGACGTGCTCCATACCTTCGACAACCTGCCCCCAGACAGTATAATGACCATCGAGATGCGGGGCGTCATCAAGCACTATAAAGAATTGAGAATCTGCACTATCTGGATGTTGGGCTCTTGCCATTGAGACCGTGCCTCGGACATGGGGCTCGGAGGAGAATTCAGCAGGTAAGTTTTGCCCCGACCCGCCAATACCTGACCCTTCTGGATCACCACCTTGTGCCATAAAACCGGCAATCACCCGATGGAATACCAAGCCATCATAAAATTTCTTACGCGTGAGTTCTTTAATCCGCTTAACATGTTTAGGGGCAATATCAGGCCGGAGATTGATTACTACACGGCCATCTCTCAATTCCATGTGAAGAGTATTCTCTGGTTCGATTGCCATAACCACCTGTCCGATCATTGTGAGCAGGAGAACGACGGATGCAAAGGCTATAATACGGTTCTTTTGACTTGGCATTAGATCGACTCCTAGTTGTAGATTAGAACTCCAAGAATTTAAATTTTTATTGATTTTCGCACGTCAGTCAATCTTCAGTCGACTAAAGGAACGAGTTAATATTGGAATATTTGTCTCTCATAATTTTACATAAGTGTTTGGCTAAGATTAAGCAGGCTATCCCATACATTAAGTTTGATTTGGATGAACTTGAAGACGCGCACAACTATACTTTTTAGATAATTAGTTATTAGAAATAATGTTTAACGTAAATGCGCAAAATACGTTAATCTTTATTCATATTTTCGAGCATTCACGTATACTTCTGCAAACAATTTTAGAATATCTTCGGCCGCAGCTGATGGTGTCTTCATCCCTTTCCTAACTTGGTGTTCAGCGGTCTCTATTCCCCTGACAATCTTAATGTTTGTTTTTAGCTCATCAAGGAGGTTTGCATTCACTTCATCCCACATCCAATGGATCGCCCGTTCAGTGCGCCGTTTACTTAAAATACCGGTTTTTAGGGCGGTTTTTTTGAATTTGGAGATTGCAGACCATACTTTCGGCACGCCTTTCCCGCTAAGTGCAGAGCAAGTATACACTTTAGGGACCCCATCAGCATCGCGTGGACGTATCAGGTCAAGCGCGGCTGCGTAATCGCGCTGTGTCTTTTCGGCCACATGGATAAATTCGCCGTCGGCTTTATTAACCGCAATGATATCAGCTAGCTCCATGATCCCTTTTTTCATACCTTGGACATCATCACCCCCACCCGGATTAAGTAACAGCAGGAAAATATCAGTTAGATTGGCAACCGCCGTTTCTGATTGTCCAACGCCAACGGTCTCGACCAGAACAATATCGAACCCAGCTGCCTCCGCACATAGTATTGCTTCACGCGTCCGACGGGCTACCCCCCCCAAAGTCCCACCTGATGGGGACGGGCGGACGAAGGCATTTTGGTGGCGCGACAGAACTTCCATTCTGGTTTTATCGCCAAGGATCGACCCGCCTGTACGTGGGCTGGAGGGATCCACCGCCAGAACAGCTACGTGATGTCCCAAAGTAATTAAGTGCAAACCAAGACTCTCTATAAACGTTGATTTGCCAACGCCGGGAGTTCCGGAGATCCCGACGCGTATGGAACTTCCTGTTTTTGGCAGAATGTTGGAGAGAAGTATCGTGGCTTGCTGCTGGTGTTCTTTGCGGGTCGACTCGATCAAAGTGATAGCTCGAGCCAGCGCGCGACGCCCTCCTGCTAATAAGTCATCTGATAATGCAATCAGTTCAGTATGGTTGCGGTTATTACTCACGTAAGTTCTTATCGAGCGCTTTTATGGCTATGAACGTTAGTTTTTCACGAGTTTTCGGATCGAGGCTGTCAAGAATGTGAGACTTTGCTGTGTGGATGGCCATAGCTTTTTCTATCAAGGCTTTTCGTTTTGCTGTCATGGGCTTTTTGTCACGGTTATGTATTAATTCTATATTTGCTGCCTTCAATGCCTCGCGGATCAGGACCTCTGGATTTTCGATCACCTCGTTAATAATATTTGTGGATCCCGCGGCGATCGTTTGCTGCTCATTATCAGTCTTGAACCCCGTAGTAGAGGGGGGTAACTTAGTGTCTCGGTCATTGGTCACTTCAGTACACTTACCAACGCCAAATTGTTTTTGGCGTTGTTCCTCTTTTACAGCCCAAAATTTGTTTCGCGCATTCTTATCCATGATTATAGACAAAAGAGCGTTTGAAACCATTTTATTTATCATAAGGCTTCCTTGCCACGAAGTACTTTTTAACAGTAATGATACTTGCATGAAATTAACAAGATCGTAATGCGCGCGATTTAGAAACGACTTAGAAGTAGAAACTTAATCTGTTTTGACGACAATTTGATGTTTCTTCGCAGAATTCAATTTATTAGGTGTGAGGGTAAAAAATGAGGCGTTATAGAAACAGTAAGATAATTGCGACATTAGGGCCGGCCACATCGGGGAAAGACGAGATTTCTGCGCTTTTCAAAAATGGGGTTGATGTTTTTCGTTTGAACTTCTCGCATGGAAGACACAAGGATCACCAATCGAGTATTGATATTATTAGAGGTCTTGAACGGGAGCATGGCCGACCCATCGGTGTGATGCTTGATCTTCAGGGACCAAAAATTAGGGTTGGGAAATTTAAGGGCTATCAAGCTTCGCTCGAGCAAGGCGACACTTTTAGATTTGATTTGCTTCAGCTGCCAGGTGACAGCGAGCGTGTTGAATTACCACACCCCGAAATCTTCGCAGCTTTGAAGCCGGGGATGAATCTTCTGGTTAATGATGGACGAATTCGTTTGGAAGTGAAGAAGTGCGGGTTGGATTTTGCCGAAACTGAAGTTGTCACCGCTGGTGTGATTTCAGACCATAAAGGCGTTAATGTACCGGACGCCGTATTAGATCTCTCTCCATTGACAGAGAAAGATCAAGAGGATTTACAATTTGGGTTACAGTTGGGAATTGACTGGGTGGCTCTGTCTTTCGTTCAGCGCCCGGAGGATATTATTGAGGCACAAAAACTTATAGATGGACGGGCAGCGGTTATGGCTAAACTTGAAAAGCCCATGGTGCTCGAGCGTTTAGAGGACATTATTGATCTTTCTGATGCAATAATGGTAGCGCGCGGTGATCTTGGTGTCGAAATGCCACCTGAAGACGTGCCCAGTATACAAAAACGTATGGTCAATGCATGCCGTGAAGCCGGGAAGCCTGTCGTTATCGCCACGCAGATGCTCGAGTCTATGATTGAATCGCCTAGTCCAACCCGGGCCGAGGCCTCGGACGTTGCTACGGCTGTTTATGAGGGTGCGGACGCGGTAATGCTCTCGGCTGAGACTGCGGTCGGGGCCTATCCCACGGCGGCTGTCGCAATGATGAATCGAATCATCCAACGAGTCGAGCAAGACCCACTCTATCGCCAACAACTTGAGGCCAACCGACGTCCACCTGAAGCGACCGCGGCAGATGCAATTACCGCTGCTGTTCGACAAGTTGCCGAGACTATTTCCGCAGCTGCCATTGTCACTTTTACCTCGACGGGATCCACTACTTTTCGTGCTTCTCGTGAGCGACCTATGGTGCCGATCATAGGGCTCACCCCGAGGTTGGATACAGCGCGACGTCTAGCTCTGGCATGGGGTGTGCACTCGGTCCATACGACCGATGTTCAGAATTTTGGTGATATGGTATCGCTCTCTATTAATGCGGCCCGTGCCGAAGAATTTGCTGAACTTGGTGACGCAATGGCAATTACAGCAGGTGTGCCATTTGGAACACCGGGCGCCACCAATGTCCTGCGTATTGCTTGGGTGGAATAGATTTTTGTAAGCCCGGGTCCGGGCTATCGCTTTATCGCATATATTTCTTTCTATCGCATATGTTGAAGTCGGCCGGACGGGCGGTTAGTCTCGACTTAATTCGTAACTTCGGCGTCTTTGATAACCCTAATCGCCCGAGAGATCTAACGTGATTATTACGATTCTTAATACTGTTGCACCGGTAACAGTCTGTGCTGTGATTGGACTTGTATGGGCAAAGCAAGGCTACCAATACGAAACAGTTTTTGTTACCAGGCTTGCGACTTACATTGGTTTTCCTTGCCTGATTTTTAAAACATTAGTCTCAATTAATTCAGACTTTGACTCATTATTTCTAATGGGTGGGCTCGGGCTTCTGACAACAGGTGTGTTCGCTTTGGCTGCAATTCCTGCTCTCAAATTTAGTAAGCTTTCAATTCGAACGTTTATGCCATCTTTGACCTTTGCCAACACAGGTAATTTAGGACTTTCTATTTGTCTATTAGCCTTTGGTAAAGAGGGGCTAGCTCTCGCAATAGGTTATTTTACTGTAAGTTCAATTTTAGTTTTTCTATTTGGGCCAGCGGTCGCGGTTGGCAGGTTTTCTCCCTCTGCTGTGCTGAAGTCTCCCTTAATCTGGGCTGTCATGCTTGCGGCCTTGGTCATCGCGTTGGACTGTTCTATCCCACTATGGGCGCTTAATAGCCTGGATCTGCTGGGTAGCTTCGCCATTCCTCTAATGTTGATAACTCTGGGTGTTTCCTTGGCGAGCTTAAAGGTTGATAATTTTAGGCGCGGCATGTGGATATCTATATTGCGGCTGGGACTTGGCTTCTTGATTGGTTGGGGAACGGCGGAGATATTTAATCTGGAGGGTATCGCCAGGGGTGTGTTAATTATTGAGTGCGCCATGCCGGCGGCTGTTTTTAATTATGTTTACGCGGAGATGTATGCGACAAGTCCGAACGAAGTAGCTGCGGTTGTGATGATTTCCACACTCTTATCTTTTATCACTATGCCCGGACTATTGTGGTTTGTAGTTGGAAGTTGAGGTGAGATTTTAAAAAATATACTGGATATGACTTTATTAATGAAACAAGGTACCAGCTCGGATAAATATTAAGAGTTTCCTTAATAAAGGAATTATAAATTATTTAAAAAATTACTTAAATGGTGATCTAAAACGCTGTGAATTGTTGCCCTATCCCGTGATATCCAAACTAAAGGTCTAGGTTCTATGAGATTAATATTGAAAAGCTTTGAGATAGGATTTCTTCGGGAATGGTTCAGTGTCTTTCAGTCTTAACTCGTCTCAATCAAACCTGATTACAAGTTCGCTAAACCAAGAATATTTTAAAACATAACCATGAAAAAATACAATCTGCGTTGGCACGTAAAGTGGGAAACATTGAATAAATAATGTTATCAAATGAACAAAGTCGCGGGTCGTATCTAGGGTGGACTAAGGGGGCTCTTTGTGTACTTTTGGTAAGTGCAATTTCTCTTGAGGTTTTTAGCGCAATCGTTATCGAATTGCACCTTATTCCTGCCGACTCGCCTAACTACAAAACGCCAGGCGAGAGACCTTTCTGGGTTGATCGCAATCCGCATTTCGGTATGTGGCACGAAGCGGAAACAGAGTACATACATACCAAGTCTTGCTTCAGCGTCACTTATAGGACGAATACTTTTGGTGCTCGAGACCGCCAGAGAGACAAGATGGGTAATTTGCCGCGCGTTCTTATGCTCGGAGACTCTTTTACTGAAGGGTATGGGTTAAAGCGGGAGGATAGGACATCTGATATTTTGGAGAGCCAAACTAAAGTGGAGCATCTGAATTTTGGAACGTCAGGTCATTTTGGCCCCACCCAATACTGGTTGTTGTACAAGCATTTAGGATTGAAATTCAATCATAATTTAGTGATCATAAATTTGCTCCCGGATAATGATTTTGTTGATGATGACCCCAATCATGCAGCTATTTATCAGGGGCAATATAGGCCTTACCTAGAGCGTACTGGGGCAAGATACCTGTTGACTTATATCAACCGTGATCAAAAAGGTGCTTCAAAAAAAGAGATCCGGCGCGAGAAGCGACGATACTTTGGCCGCATGCTTCGCAACTTTACCTACAGTATCAATGCAATCAACTATATCATGTCTTTTATGCGTCAGATTCGACCTTTAAACAGGGAACAGCATCTAATCTCACCAGCCTTTTCTGGCTATTTTGACTTCAGTCGTGATCAAGCCGAGCGCTTAATCGAGGTTATGTCGCGTGTGATGGTGGAGGCTGAGGCACGCCAAGTTATCGTAACTGTGACGCCTAGGCCTGCAGATCTTATCTATATGAATCCTTCACCTTTGATTGAGCTTTTGATGGTAGTTGCTGAGGACTATCCAAACTTGCACATCATTGATTTCCGCAAAGCGTTCCAGGTCCAGCCTAATTGGCACAGCTTTTACCGTGATTGCGATGGTCATTGGTCACCAGCAGGGGCTAAGGCAGCGGCTAATATCTTGTTGCAGGATGAGGTATACCGCCGCACGCTTGGAATTAATTAAAGTTGCTTCCGGATAGGAATATTGGCAGGCTTGGACAGCAGTGCGTGACAGAAATATGCAGATTTTAGGGAGTTTTGAATCACTTTTTGCGAGATCGTGCGCGTCGCTTTTGAAACTTATTCATCCGACCTAAGACGGACGGTCCCGCTGACGGTTATCAAGCTCTTTAAAGTGAGAGAATAAACATTGGTGAAGATACCGTTCTTATCAAAAAATTGGTGGGATATCCTTTGTGCTTAGAGCCGTTGAAGACCACCTTAACATCTGCAGTCTGTAAAATTAGTAGGCGAGTACAGAGAAAGTATCGAATTTTATTATTTTTAATAGAAGTGGTTTATATTGATACCGACGCGCACAGCAGGGAGGTAAACTGGATTATTTACTATCAAACATTTACACCACTCAACTTAAAAACTGTGTTATTTGAATTGTATTTGCCGTTGCTTGTCTGGGACCTCATCCACCCCTTTAGCCACCAAAATGGATAATTCCCGTATCTTCTCAACTTGCCTTATTTTCCAAAGAGTGCTTAGCACAAATTATTCTGCTGCTTGAATATGGGACTCTTTGGGTTGGTCCATGTCATTTCCATTTAAAAAACCTCTCATAAGCCGCTGTTGGTCTTTAAGAATTTGCTGGCGGGCTTGATCTTTGATGTGCCCAAAGCCCCGGAGCTTTTGAGGAAGTGTCGCAATTTTGATGGCAGCATGATAAGTGTCACTTGTGACCCCATCGATAAGGATCTGCATTACGGTCTCGAAATTGTGTATATCTTTGCGTTCTTGTTTACGCTCTTCTGTCATCGCAAACGGGTCAAAAAATGTACCCCGCAAAACTTTAAATTTGGCCAATAGCCTGAAGGCTTTAAACATCCAAAAACCGTACATCTTTTTAATGGGAAAGCCGGTACTTGGGTTGACCTTGGCTAGGAATGGCGGAGCCAAGTGAAGCTTTAAGGTGTTATAAGCCTCAAAAGTGTCTTCGATTGCGCGCTGAAACCGACCGTCGGTATACAGTCGGGCCACCTCGTATTCATCCTTGATAGCCAAGAGCTTGAAGTAAGATTGAGCAACGGCTTCCGCCAATGCACCATCAGATTCAGGAATTTGTGAGCGCTCGGTCTCGATGACTTTCTCTACCATTTCGCGATACCGATCTGCATAGGTTGCGTTTTGATAATCTGTTAAATCTTTAATCCGCCTCTCAATGAATTCATCCCGTGATGGTTTTGGGCGCATAACAGTTTGAACGTTTTTACTCACAAGGGCTTCGATTGAGGTTGGATCAACCGCGTAAAATCGCCCCCATTGGAAGGCCTGCTTATTGATTTCGACTGCTACCCCATTCAGCTCGATCGCTTTTATAAGTGCCGATTCTGTGAGTGGTAACAGCTCTTTCTGAAAGGCATAGCCAATCAAAAATAGGTTAGCTGCAATGCTATCACCTACTAGCTTGCGGGCAAGTTCGGTTGCCTCTAGAAAATTCGCGTTGCATTCTTCTCCGTTTTTACCGACCGCTGCGGCGATAGATTGTTTAATATCGTGCTCTGGAAAAGCAAGGTCTGGATTTCGTGTAAAGTCAGCGGTCATAGTTCGGTGGCTGTTGATAATAGCCCTTGTGCGCCCACGGTCTAGTTTGGACAGCGCCTCCCAACCGCCCGCTGTCACCATGTCACACCCAATGAGTAAGTCTGCTCCTCCTGCAGAAATTCTGACTGAATGTAATTTTTCAACTTGATCACAAATCCGAATGTGGGCGTAGACAGCCCCATTCTTTTGCGCTAGGCCAGCCATGTCTAAAACCGTCACGCCTTTCTGACTTATATGTGCCGCCATGGCGATAATAGCAGATATGGTCACCACGCCCGTGCCACCGATACCCCCAACAATAATGGCATAGGGCTTGGTAGACTCTATGCACTTTGGTGTCGGCAGTGGGACGGTGGGAAAAATATCTGTTGAGTTCACTCTCTGGGCCTTTATTGGCTTTTTAAGCTCAGCGCCCTCGATCGTTACAAAACTTGGGCAGAAACCGTCAACGCAAGTAAAGTCTTTATTGCACGCTGATTGATCGATCGCGCGCTTGCGACCAAGTTCTGTCTCCTTTGGAGTGACCGAGACGCAATTTGAGGTTTCTCCGCAATCACCGCAGCCTTCGCATACAAATTCGTTTATAAAGACGCGTTTGGCCGGGTCGGGGAGGGTGCCCCGCTTCCGCCGGCGCCGCTTTTCAGCCGCACAGGTTTGATCGTAGACAATGGCGGTAACGCCCTTTAGATCGCGGAATTCTCTTTGTAAAACATCCATTTCGTGGCGGTCGTGAAAGGTGATGTTTGGTGGCCACAAGATACCTGGTGGGTATCTGCCATGCTCATCTGTGACGATGGCAATACGTTGGATACCCTCGGCGTGGATTTGACGCGCGATAGCAGGAACGTCCAATGGTCCATCCATTGGTTGTCCGCCAGTCATTGCTACAGCATCATTATATAGAATTTTATAGGTAATGTTGACGCCGGCCGCAACTGCGGCACGGATCGCCATAATGCCGCTGTGGAAGTACGTACCGTCACCAAGATTAGTGAATATGTGCTCGGTCTTGGTAAAAGGCGCTTGGCCAATCCAGTTGGCGCCCTCGCCACCCATGTGGGTGAAGGTTGAAGTATTTCGGTCCATCCAAAGCACCATATAATGGCATCCAATACCGGCCGCTGCGCGGGAACCTTCTGGTACTTTGGTTGATGTATTATGAGGACACCCGGAACAAAAATACGGTAGCCGTTCAAAATCTATTTTGCGAGCTTTTAACTCTGCCTCTTTGCCGTCTAAAAATTGCAGGTGTCTGGAGATGGCCTCTGATCGGTATAATGGTTCAAGTCTCTTGGCGATTACCTTCGCAATACGCGCAGGTGATAGTTCTCCTGCGGAGGGTAACATCGGTTCATTAGCCTCATTGAATTTACCAACGACTCGTGGGCGGTTCTTGGGGGAGCAGTTATAAAGTAGCTCCTTGAATTGGCTCTCTATTACGGGACGCTTTTCCTCGATGACGAGCACTTCGTCAAGCCCCTCAGTAAAAGTACGGATAAAGTATGGTTCGAGGGGCCATGGCATTCCGACTTTGATAACGCGTAGCCCTATCTTAGCAGCCTCGTGTGGGCCAATGCCTAAATCATTAAGTGCTTGAATGGTGTCTAGGTAGGCTTTCCCGGCCGCTAAGATACCGAAGCGTGCTTTTGCTGAGTCAAATGTGATGCGGTTTAGTGAGTTAGCGCGAGCAAATGCCTGCGCTGCATAAAGTTTATATTCGTGTAATCGAAATTCCTGATCAATCGGGGGATCGGGCCATCGGATAGAAAGCCCGCCATCTGGTATCTGGAAGTCAGGTGGGGTAACGATTTTTGTAGATGTCGGGTCAATAGTGATCGAGGCCGAACTATCCACATTATCTGAGATGCATTTGAGGCCGATCCAACACCCTGAATACCGCGACATTGCGATTCCTATCAGACCGTATTCAATTACCTCACTTACGTCGACAGGATTTAAAAAAGGCATTTGTGCATCAATCATGGCGTACTCGGATTGGCTTGGGACAGTCGATGATTTGCATGCAGGGTCGTCTCCAAATAATGCTAATACCCCACCGAGGGGTGCTGTGCCTGCTAAGTTAGCGTGACGGAATACGTCGCCAGACCTATCGACACCGGGCCCTTTACCGTACCAAATGCCAAAAACACCATCTTGCTTAGCTCCCTGTTCCAAATTTACCTGCTGTGAGCCCCACAACGCAGTAGCAGCCAAGTCCTCGTTGACGGCTGGATGAAACTGTATGTTGAATTCTCTGAGTATTTTGCGGGCATTGTTAAACTCGCGATCCATGCCGCCTAAAGGTGATCCTCGATAACCTGTCACGTAACCCGCAGTATTAAGTCCAGCACAGAGATCCCGTCGGCGTTGTTCTAGCGCCAAGCGCACAAAAGATTGAGTGCCTGTTAAAAATACTCGACCACGTTCGAGACGGTATTTATCCACCATGCTGACATCAATTAAATTCATAGGTACAATCTTAACCAGCCGGGGCCACCCGCACAATCGGCTTGTAATTTAAAGAGTCAATTGTGTAGAAAAATATTGTGACCACTCGGCCTGCACGGTGTTTCATGCGCGGAAAAGGCTGATGCATTACAAAAAAACTACTATTTTCCTAATTTTTTTGTTAAATAATAAGGAATTATGCTTCGCTTGCGCGGGTGCGGATGATATTTAAAACTAAAGCGAGTATGATAATGACATGGCTATTTTAGTAACTGGGGTCGCTGGGTTTATCGGCGCAAGCTTATCGCATGTTCTGCTCGATCAAGGCAGAGAAGTAGTCGGGATAGACAATGTAAATGACTATTATGACCCGATTTTGAAAGAAACTCGTTTGGATAGGCTTCGGCTGCGTGACGGGTTTACGTTTCACAAAATGGATATCGCGGATCGAACTCCAGTAGAAGAGGTGTTTACCCACCGCACAGACATATCAGGTATTGTCCATTTGGCGGGGCAGGCGGGGGTGCGTTATTCGTTAGTTAATCCCTACGCGTATACACATTCGAATATCGAGGGTCATTTAGTCTTAATGGAGGCAGCGAGGCGATTGAGAGATCTGAAGCATTTTGTCTATGCTTCGTCATCATCAGTTTATGGGGCAAATACGGACTTCCCTTTTTCGGTGGGGGACCGCACCGATTGTCCGGTTTCACTTTACGCGGCGACAAAAAAATCTATGGAACTGATGAGCGAGGCTTACGCTCGCATGTGGATGCTGCCAATGACAGGTCTCCGATTCTTCACGGTTTATGGGCCTTGGGGGAGGCCTGATATGGCGGCGTTTATTTTCATACAAAAAATGCTGGCTGGTCAAGCTATTCCAGTTTTCAATAACGGTGATATGAAGCGTGATTTCACATATATTGATGACATTGTTTCCGGTGTAGTGGGTTGCTTAGACCGGCCGCCAATCACAATTGACGGCGGTAATGAGGTTCCACACGCAGTTTATAATATCGGTAATAACAAGTCTGAAAATCTAATGGACTTTATAGCAATACTGGAGCGAGAGCTCGGGATAAAGGCGGACATTGACTTTAAGCCGATGCAACCGGGTGACGTCAGGGAAACCTTCGCTGATATTGAATCTACACGGCGAGATTTTGGCTTTGAACCAACCGTTACTATTGCTGAGGGCCTCCCAAAAGTGGTCTCTTGGTATCGTGATTACTACGGCTAAATTAGGTGAGGGGACGTTTGGATATGGGGTCTGCGCCGTGGCGTGGGATCTGTTTGTTGATGGTCCTTGGGGCGATTTGGGGTTCATCTTTTGCTGCGATGAAGATCGCTGTTCAGACAATGCCTCCTATGACTCTGGTTGCTGTGCGCTGTATTATTGCGGTCATTATATTAGTTCCAATCATGTTATTGCGGGGCGAAAAGCTGCCTGTCAGTGGCAAGAGCTGGCAGATGGCGGTAGCACTCGGCTTTTTTGGCTTGGCCTTGCCATTCTTTCTCATAAGCTGGGGCGAACAGCGCGTTGACAGCAGTTTGGCCGCAATCCTAATGGCTGTAATGCCTTTAGCGACAATGGTTCTTGCACATTTTTTTAATAAAGATGATCGTCTTTCAACAAAAAAAATAATCGGCGTGACGATTGGCTTTTGGGGCGTGGTTTTGCTTGTCGGCCCTGAGGCATTGAGGGGATTAGGCGGCGCGTTTGTATTTCAACTCGCTATTGCTGGTGGGGCGCTATGCTATGCGATGAATGCCATGTTGACTCACAATCTGCCTCGGACTGATGGTGGTATGATTGGGAGAGGTGTTATGGTGATGATAATGGGTGCAGGGCTTGCCATTCCAATGGCCATCATCGTGGACGGCTCGAATGGAATAATTGATGCAAACGCTGAGGCTTGGCAAGCTGCCGCATATCTTGGCATTCTGCCAACTGGTTTGGGAACGATCATAATGTTTCACCTTGTTGAAAGTTATGGTGCGAGCTATTTCTCTTTTGTTAATTATTTAAATCCAATTTTTGGAGTTATTTTTGGAGGAATGCTCTTGGGCGAGGTGATCACATTTCAAGTGCTAGGTGCACTGGTCTTGATCCTTTTTGGCGTTGGTATCGCCAGCCGAAAGTAATACCTATCCATGATAACATGGATAATTTTTATGTTTTCACGTTTACCTAAAGTGCCATGTTGCAGAGATAAATAGATTAAGTATGAATTTATTCAAAGACTTTGAGATACGCCGTGTTGCTACCTCTAATGCACAGATCAATCTTCGTGTTGGCGGTAACGGCCCGCCTCTATTGTTGATTCACGGTTACCCACAAACTCACTATTGCTGGCATGCCGTGGCGCCCAGGCTCGCTGAGAATTTTTCTGTAATTACCCCAGATCTTCGCGGGTATGGTGGGAGTTCTAAACCCCCGGACAACGCGGCGCACACTGTTTATTCTAAGCGCACTATGGCTCAGGACTTATCGGAGGTAATGACGTTACTCGGCCACCAGATCTTCCAAGTGGTTGGACACGACCGGGGTGCACGGGTTGGTTATCGGTTGGCGCTCGACTCACCCGAACGGGTGAAGCGGTTTTGTTCTCTTGATGTGGTTCCGACATGCAATATGTGGGAAACAATCGATAAAACTCGAGCGCTTGGGGCTTTTCACTGGTCATTTCTTGCGCAACCAGCTCCCATCCCAGAGAGAATGATTTCGGCTGAAGCTGATAGCTTTCATACACACCTTATGCAAAGTTGGGCCAAGCTTGGTTTCCAATTCGATCAAGATGCGCTTGCTATTTATTTGGAGGCTATGCGTAACCCCCAAACTATTGCTGCTAGTTGTGGTGACTATCGCGCAGGTGCTAGCGTTGATGATGCTCAAGATTTGGATGACCGTCTCAACGGTAGAAAGATAGCCTGTCCAATTTTGTTCCTTTGGGGAGGTGCTCGGGGTTTTGGGGGCCCCTTGAAAATGGACACTAATAAAGGTTTGAGAGGAAGAGAGCCACTAGATATTTGGCGCGGTTGGTGCGATGGGGATGTCACTGGTGGGCCAATTGACTGTGGACATTTTCTGCCAGAAGAAGCGCCGGAAGAAGTGCTCAGTCACTTGTATCATTTTTTATCAGCAGAGCATCCATAGGTGGTTGGGAAGCTAGATACTAGTATTGAGTCATCGCCCTGGCGCGGCATCGGATTTTTTGTGGCGGCCTGGTTCGTCGTGCCTAATATGGACGTTGCAGCCAAATTATTGGGGCAATGGGGTTATCCAGTCTTAATGGTGGTATGGGCACGCTTTGCTTTCTCTTTATTGATTTTATTGCTGGTAATCCCGTTTGAGGGGAAATCAATATTTTTGTTCCCGCGGGAACCGGGTAAGCATGTTATGCGTGCGTTGTTATTGGTTTTAGCAACGGTTGGGTTTTTTCATGGTTTGAAAACAATGCCGTTGGCTGATGCGTTGGCAACCTATTTTGTTTACCCCTTTTTGATCACCGCGCTGGCTCCGATTTTCCTTGCTGAACGACCAGGTTGGCGGCGTTGGACGGCAGTGGGGTTTGGTTTCGTAGGTTCGTTGATTGTAATTCGCCCCGGTCTGAACGGTTTGTCTGAGGGCACAGTATACGTGCTTTTTGCAGCCTTGGCGTTTTCTGGATATAATCTAATGACAAGAAGTTTGAGGGATAAGGATGATCCGTGGCGCACCGTCACCTTTCAATCTTTAATCGGGTTAGTTGCTACGACACCTTTTCTATTTTGGTATTGGCACGCGCCGGCAATTGATGGTTTTTTTTTATTTATCGTAATTGGGTTTGCGGCAACATTAGGGCATTATTTTTTAGTGCGTGCCTTTGCGTTAGCGCCAGCACCTGTTTTAGCGCCTTTCGCGTATGTAGAAATTGTCGCTGCGACAGTGCTTGGGTACATAGTTTTTGGTGAGTTTCCTGACATTTGGACTTGGACTGGGGTCGCCGTTATTGCTGCCAGTGGCATCGTTATTGCAGTCAGAGAAGGGAAAGTTGGTCCAAAATCCTCCAGCTAATGACTATCGATACAAGCGCTCAAGACGATTATTGTAAATTTCTTTAAGTTTATGACGACGGATTTTCATGGTGGGTGTTAATTGGGCGTTTTGTAGCGTAAAAGGTGTGTCTGCGATAATGAACTTTCGGACTTTCTCAATATTGGATAGCTTATTATTGACCCGAGCTATAGCGCCGGAAATAACCTTTATAAAGTCGGGGTCATCGCTTATGTCTGCCAACTTGCCGGTTTTACCTTTTGCTGATATCCAGTCTTTTAACAACGATTCATTGGGAACGATTAGTGCCACGATATACGGGTGATTATCGCCATAAACCATAGCTTGACTGATTTCGGGCTCGATACAAATAATACCCTCTACACGTTGGGGTGCGATGTTATCGCCGCCAGAATTGACAATGATATCTTTTTTGCGGTCAGTAATTATTAAGTGACCATCCGAGTCGAATTTACCTATATCACCAGTATGGACCCAACCATTTTTAATGGTGTTTTTGGTTGCTTCTGGATCATTCCAGTAGCCCTGCATAATCAGGTCACCTGCAACTAAAATTTCTCCGTCGTCGGCTATTTTGACTCGAGTATTTTTTAGAGGCGTGCCAACGGTATGCAGCTTTATTTGACTAGCCCTGTTAACGCAGACGACAGGTGCTGTCTCAGTTTGGCCATAACCTTGCATGATGCGGAGGCCAAGGCCCGTAAAAAACATGGCAATGTCTGGGTTTAAAGGAGCGCCCCCAGAAACAAGCGCTTTCAATCTTCCACCGAAGCGATTTCGCACCTTATCGCGTACAACCCTGTCAAGGATCACATTTTGAATGGTACCGATAGGTCCCAATGGTTTTTCTAAATATCGCTGCGTGCCTAATTTGAGCGCTTGCAAAAACAGTTTTTCTCTCAGGCCGCCCGCATTTTTGAGCCCGGTTGTAATACGGCCGTGGAGCATTTCGTATAGCCTCGGTACAGCGGTCATGATTGTCGGGCGAGCTTCAAGCATATTGCTGCCCAGTGCCTCGATCCCCTCCGCGTAGTAAATTTCGGCACCTATCGACATTGGGAAAAATTGCCCTGCTGTGTGCTCGTAGGAATGGGACAAGGGTAGGAAAGAGAGAAAAACCTCATCACTGAGATTGATATCACGAAGTGCGTCAACAGCCCCCTCGCAATTATGCATGATTGCCTTATGTGACAGCATAACGCCCTTTGGAGTTCCTCCTGTTCCAGAGGTGTAAATCATACAAGCTGTATCGTCTGGACTTGCGTCGCGCGCCATTTTAACCACATTGTCACGACCCGCTCGTCCGCGCTCTTCAACGGTCAGCAAGTCAAGCAGCTCATAACCGCTTGGGTTGAAATGAGTCACTGGCTCCATTGTAATAACGAATTCAATATCCGGCGCGTATCTAACCGATTTTAAAAGTTTTTCAGCCAGTTTATTGGTTGAGACGATGGCTCCCTTGGCCTTCGAGTCTGACAGAACATGTAGGTGATCCGCTTCAGTGTTCGTAGTATAGGTTGGTACCGTAATTGCGCCCGAAGTCATAATAGCGATATCCGCAATTAGCCATGAAGGACGATTTTCAGATACTAGGACAATGCGATCGCCACTCTGAACACCGAGTGTTTTAAGGCCGCGAGTAAGTCCTGTTACCTTAGCGGCCGTATCATGCCAACTCAGAGATTTATAGACTCCGTTGCGTTTTGCCCATAGGAAAGGCTTGTCGCCTAACTTGTCTACTTGGTCGAAAAACATGGCCGTTAAATTGGGCCAAAAATAAGAAGGCGTGACTTTTTTCTTCATGGCAATCTGTCCTTTCGACACCTTAAAATTCGGATATCAATAGATCACGGTATAATGATTATTCTTGCCGCAAGGGAAAACTAATCTTATATGCGGGGAGAGCGCAAACCAAGCCACGCCGAACCTGTCAAAAGCGTAAATTTAGGATGCCTTATGACCAATGCCGTTGCCGGATTACCCCAATGGAGTTTGCAAGACCTGTATGACTCCCCTGATGCAGAAAACTTGCAGACGGATCTGGATGAAGCGGAACGCCGTAGCACAGTTTTTGCTGCTAATTATGCGGGCCAGCTAAATTCCCTTGATGGTGCGGGCTTAACAGCAGCTATTATCGAATACGAGAGTATTTTAGAGAATTTGTATCGGGCCATGAGTTATGCGCAGCTGCTGCATGCGGTCAGTGTTACAAACCCTGATATCGCGAGGTTCTACCAATCAACCCATGAACGTGTTACCGCCATAACAGCCACTACATTATTTTTTACACTGGAGCTTAATCATCTAGAAGATGAGCATTTAAAATCTTGCCTGGAAAATAAGAATCTCTCTCCGTACCAGCCATGGTTAAACGAGGTGCGTCAAGGAAAGCCCTACCAACTGAGCGACGATGTGGAGCGAATCCTTCATGAAAAATCCGTCACAGGGCGCCATGCTTGGGTGCGATTGTTTGATGAGACTATGGCTCATCTCAAATTTAGTGTTGGTGACAAAGTGTTGAGCTTAACTGAAACTTTGGACTGCCTGACAGACAACGATACTAATCAGCGACAAGATGCCGGGCAGGCATTAGTGATTGGATTAAAAAGTAAGGCGCGTACCTTAACGACGATAACCAATGTTTTGGCTAAGGACAAAGAAATTGAAGATAGGTGGCGTGGCTACGCAAGTCCTGCCAGCATGCGTCATCTGAATAATCAAGTGGAACCTCAAGTCGTTGAGGCTTTAGTGAGCGCAGTTAAAAATAAATACTCGAATCTAGCACATCGCTATTATCGATTAAAGGCGGTGTGGATGGGCCAAAAACGCCTAAATTGGTGGGATCGTAACGCACCCCTTCCTGATGATGCAGGCGGGATGTATGAATGGCAAAAAGCTCGTGAATTGGTGCTTGGGGCCTTTGGCGGATTTACGCCGCAAATGGCCGATTTGGCCGACATTTTTTTTGAAAAAAATTGGATCGATGCACTGCCACGGGCAGGCAAAGGAGCAGGTGCTTTTGCTCATCCAACCGTGCCTTCGGCGCACCCTTACATCATGCTTAACTATCATGGAAAACCCCGGGATGTAATGACGTTAGCACATGAGCTTGGTCATGGCGTTCACCAAGTACTTGCGGGACCGCAGGGGTTATTGCTTTCTAATACTCCATTAACCTTGGCCGAGACGGCATCCGTGTTTGGAGAAATGCTGACGTTCAGAGCACTCTTAGACAAAGAAAGTGACGTTGTTAGTCGCCGAGTTTTATTAGCTGGCAAAGTTGAGGATATGCTAAACACGGTGGTCCGCCAAGTCGCTTTTCATGAGTTTGAGGTTCGCGTTCACGCAGCTAGAAAAACTGGCGAATTAAGCGCGGAATCGCTTAGTCAGATTTGGGTGCAGACACAGCAAGAAAGTCTTGGTCCAATATTTAATTTGAACAATGGGTACGAGTGGCTGTGGGGATACATACCGCATTTCATACACTCTCCATTTTATGTTTACGCATATGCGTTTGGAGATTGTCTGGTGAACGCACTTTATGGTGTTTTCAAGGATGGGCATCCGGGCTTTCAAGAGAAGTACTTGGACATGTTGCGGGCGGGCGGTTCTAAACGACATCGTGAACTATTGGAACCCTTTGGTCTCGATGCCTCCGAGCCTGCCTTCTGGTCGCGTGGTCTACGCGTAATTTCAGACTTTATTGACGAATTAGAAGAGGCGCTGTAGGTGGAAGAAGTCTCTAACTTTTAACAGGGTGCGAACTTGATGAATAAATTCGATACAAACTCGTTTGCAGGACGGGTCAAGCGCTATGCAAAAGTTGGGCGAGCGGCCGGGGGGCTGGCGACAAAGCTTGCAGGTAACAGATTGTTTGGCCAGGGTCTTGATAATGGACAGCAGGCCTTAGAATTAAAAACCGCTCTGGGTGGCCTGAAAGGGCCCTTAATGAAAGTCGCTCAAATCATGTCGACCATCCCAGACATTTTACCTGAGGAATATATGGCTGAATTAGGCCGGTTGCAGAACAATGCACCGTCAATGGGATGGCCCTTCGTGAGACGTCGAATGACAGCAGAGCTTGGGGAAAGATGGGAAGAAGAATTTAGTTCCTTTGAGCGCCATTCCGCTGCGGCAGCCTCATTAGGGCAGGTCCATCGGGCTCTTGACCTTGACGGCCAACCCCTTGCTTGTAAATTGCAGTATCCTGATATGGCGTCAGCCGTAGAAGCGGATTTGACTCAATTAAAGGTAATTTTCGGTATTTATCATCGTTATGATAAAGCGGTCGACCCGTCTAATATCCATACTGAACTCTCTGAACGATTACGCGAAGAACTTGACTACCGCCGAGAAGCTAAAAATATGCAGCTTTATGGCCATATGCTTCGAGGTGAGCCTGGCGTTCACGTGCCAGTCCCGTGCGACCATTTATCTACGGAGCGATTATTGAGCATGAGCTGGTTGGATGGCGCTCCCTTAATGTCTCTCGTGGAGAACCCCTCTGAAGTGCGCAATACGATCGCGGAAAACATGTTCAGGGCGTGGTATGTACCCCTGTATAAATACGGAGTGATACATGGCGATCCACACCTAGGCAACTACACCGTTAGAAATGACTATGCCGTAAACCTTATGGACTTTGGGTGTATCCGTTTGTTTCATTCATCGTTTGTGCGAGCAGTAATTGATCTTTACAGGGCGCTTCGTGATGAGGATGAAGCGTTGGCTGTCCACGCCTTTGAGACGTGGGGGTTTACCAATTTGGACCGAAACGTCATTAGTATTTTGAGTCAGTGGGCCAGGTTCCTGTATGCGCCGCTCCTAAGGGATGAGGTGACTTCTATCCAAGAACAAGGTGGAGTGACTTATGGGGCTGGAGTTGCGGCCAAAGTGCACCGCGAGTTGCGAGAAGTGGGCGGCGTAGCGCCGCCGAGAGAATTTGTGTTAATGGATAGAGCGGCTATTGGACTTGGAAGTGTATTCACGCATTTGAAAGCCGAAATCAATTGGCATCGTATGTTCCATGGGTTGATCGACGACTTTGATGAGCAAAAACTTTTAGACCGCCAAAGTAAGGCCTTAAACGCGCAAGCATTACCTATACCTAAATAAATCACGTTTAGAGGAGGGGCGCCACGGGCTTTTGATGACGGCTAGGCTTGTTTGTTGTGGGTAGGCTGATAATTGATCTTAACGACTGCTTTAGTTACCCTTTTTCCTCGTCATTTCCGTAATAATTATGGTCTATATTGTACCGATCATCCATTGTGCACCGCCTACGAAGTATGTTTATGAAAAATGTGCTTGGCACACGCTGTAAAGATGGCTGATCAGCTAATATTGTGAGTGCAGAATGTCTCTATTGAGGGAGCCTCTCCCGTTAGTCTTTGTTTTTGCCGTCACAACATTATATCTAATGTCTAAGGCTGGGTGCTGATGGTTTTTATCGGAGGCTCAGACAAGCGGTTCCCATTGGATGGCTGAGGACGTAATTGATGCCAATAAATTATTTGAATCGGATTCTGAACGCTCGTGTTTACGAAGCTGCTCGAGAAACACCGCTCGAAGTTGCGAGAGGGCTATGTGTTCGAATGGATAATAACATTCTAATTAAGCGAGAAGATTTACAACCTGTCTTTTCTTTCAAAATTCGGGGTGCTCATAACAAGTTGGCACAGTTAACGGCCGACGAGAAAAGGCGGGGGGTAATTGCGGCCTCTGCTGGCAATCACGCTCAAGGTGTGGCATTAGCAGCGAAGAAGCTTAATATTCCAGCGACAATTATCATGCCGCAGACAACGCCAACAATCAAAGTTGAAGCGGTTGGAAACTGGTCGGCCAAAGTCATACTACATGGTGATGATTATCAGGAGGCCTACACTAAGTCGCTCGAAATTTCAAAAGCAAAATCTCTTACCTATATCCATCCTTTTGATGACCCTGATGTCATTGCGGGTCAAGGAACGGTAGCTATGGAGATACTCAGGCAATGCAAAGATGATATTGATATGATTTTTGTTCCAGTCGGTGGTGGAGGGCTTATTTCGGGCATTGCCGCTTACATTAAAGCGGTTCGCCCAAATATAAAAATTATTGGGGTTGAGCCAGAAGATGCAGCTTCCATGACTCGTTCTTTAATAGAGAATCGTCGTGTTACTCTAAATGAGGTGGGTATCTTTACCGATGGATGTGCAGTCCGACAGGTGGGCAAAGAAACATTTAGACTCGCGCGTCAGTTAGTGGATGGGATGATAACAGCAACTGTAGATGAGATTTGTGCGGCTATTAAAGACATATTCGAAGACACGCGAGTAATTGCTGAACCTGCGGGAGCCCTCTCTATTGCTGGTATGAAAAATTATATTATTCAGAATAAATGCAAGGGCAAAACATTGGTGGCAATTAACTGTGGGGCTAATATCAATTTTGATCGCCTCCGGCATATTTCAGAGCGCGCAGAGATTGGGGAAAAACGCGAGAGTTTATTCTCAGTCTCTATACCTGAAAAACCAGGTAGCTTTCGTCGGTTTTGTAAGATCCTAGGCAAAAGCTCAATAACTGAATTTAATTATCGGTTCGCGGACGAGACCGAAGCTAAGATTTTCGTCGGTGTCAAACTTACCGGAGCGCAAAAAGAGAAATCATTATTGATGGAGAGTTTTAATCAAGGGGGCTTTCCTGCAACTGATATATCTGACAATGACATTGCTAAGCTGCACATCCGACATATGGTTGGTGGGCGGCCACAAAATTTAGTTGACGAGGAAGTTTATCGGTTTCAATTTCCTGAAAAACCAGGAGCTCTTTTGAATTTTCTCAACCACTTAGGTGAACGCTGGAATATAAGCTTATTTCATTATCGAAATCATGGTTCTGCATACGGGCGGGTACTCTGCGGTATTCAAGTGCCAAGGGCGGAAAGACAAAAATTTAAGGGGTTTTTGGGTAAGCTCAACTATCCTTACTGGCCTGAGTCTCAAAACGCGGTATACAAGACCTTTTTGCGTTGAATACAGAAATTTATCCAAGAAGAATTTAGCTCAGGCCATCATATCATTTACCCACAATATCACTCGTTTCCCTATAGCCACGCGGACAACATTGTGTGAAAACCATGTCTCAGGTCTCGCATTAATAAAGACACAAATACAACCCCGAGCGGTCAATAATTGAGTGGCAGCGGGACTATCAGAAATCAAGTGCGGGCCTCAGACGGAGAATATTACGAGGCCCATAGAAAGTCAAAAAACGCTATTTCAACTGACTCAGCACAACGTTTCTTCTGCCATTTTATTTGTGCTTAAGAACATAAGGATGTTATTTTGATTTTAAGTTTTTGATATTAATTTGTCGTTGTTCTTCAATGACATGATCGGGAAACTGGCTCATGAAACAACAGCAAACTCCATCATCAATCATTGTTCGAGGCCCATTTGGATGGGAAATATGCTTATATACTCCATGATGATGTTGATGATCATGATCATGATCATGATCATGATCATGGCCATGGACCGCCTCATCATCATCTGGATCGATTAACGGGTCATATTCGGCATGATGGTGGTGAACATTAATATCACCTTTTTCTAGACGGTCTTTGAACGACTCCATAAGATCAAAGTGTGAAGATATTCTGCCGGCAGCGGCCTCATCAATCCTTTCAACAAACGTATCGATAACGTGATCTTGATCAGCTAAATAATGAGCCTTGTAAAATTTTATTTCAGGGTTGTGGGTAGCCACTAAATTGACGTAGTTGTAGATTCTAGCAATTAATCTCCCTGTAAACAAAAAATATGGCGCAACGACAATTTTTTTATAACCGAGACGAGCAATTGTGTTTAAACCTTGGCCAACGGACGGGAACGTAACCCCAGAATAGACAGTTTCCGACCACCCAAATCCGAGTTCTTCCGTAACAATACGGGTTAATTTAGCAACCTCAGCATTCGCATATGTATCAGAGGTACCTCTACCCACCACGACCAACATGGTATCATATAAATCACCGTTATAAACGTGATTAAGTTCAAGGCTTTCTAATATCCGCATTTTGAATGCTGCTATCATTTGTGGGTGCAATCCTAATTCACGGCCATAACTAATTGTTAATTCCGGATTTTTTTCCTGATACGTTATTAGCACAGAAGGAATATCATTTTTCGCATGAGTTGCGGCAAAAAGCATTCCCGGTACAGCGATAATACTCTCAGCACCTGCTTTTTTGAGCGCATCAAGCCCCATGTGGATATTTGGAGCAGAATATTCAAGAAAACCAAATTCTACAGGGGTTTCAGGAAATCGTTTTTTCAAGCCAGCAGCTAATAAACCAAATTCACGTTCAGCATCTTTTGAACGGCTACCATGACCACAAATCATAATACCTTTTTTGCGCATTTTTTAACCCCTTCATCCTATAAAATCTGAAAATATAATTAAGAACTGTTTTATTCAACCACTCCGTACTCTCTTAGAAAATTTTAATTATCTCGGTGCTAACTACTCCGCTTACAATTAATTGGACTACCAACATTTTGTGCTTTTAGCCAAATAAGGCACGTAAATGAGTTTACATGGGGTTAAAGGCTAGTCTTCGGCGCTGTCATTCGCTGTCTTTTTAGCCCAGCCCTGTCCAGCAATGGTAATCGCAGCGATAACCATGGCACACCCGAAGTATTGAAGAGGGGATAGACGTTCGTTCAGAAGCCAAGCCGCTATAGCAAGTGTTCCAATTGGCTCCAAATTGTAAATCAGCGCTGCTGGCGCTGGTTCGAGTATTTTTAATGCCACAACTTGTGTTCCCACTCCCACCACATACGCGACGCAAGCCACCATTAGAGCGCACCAACCAAGTTTGGCAACGGGTAATGCGGGGCCGCCAAAAAGAAGCATTATATAGGTGGTCACACCGCAAGCGATAAGTTGCAAATGAAAAAACGTCGCAAGTGCTCCTGCCCTACGAGTAAGCTTGACCCCGAATATAATTAATAATGCACCTCCAATGGAGGCAAGTCCGGCAGAAAATAGACCGAAACCATTTAAAGTGTTGAATGATGGACCGAGGGCGATGGTGAGGCCTCCAAGTGCGATCACGAAAGCCAGCGTTACCCCTAATGGAGGAAAACGATGCTTAGCAATAGCATCAATGATCAATACGAGCACTGGGAAGGAGTAGAATATCAGCGCCGCCAAACTTACAGGAATAAAAAAGACGGATGCCATATAACCAAAGTTAATCATTAATTGTGAGACGCTCATGCCAATAGTGATTAGGCCCATTTTAGGCGCGATGCGCGGCACGCGGCGCAAACAAGCCACAAAGAAGGCAGCTGATAAAAAACCAGCGAGCGCTCGGGCCGCCACAAGAGTTACAGCATCCATACCGCCCTTATAGGCAAAAGTAGCAGCAGTGGTAATAACGCTGAGTGTTAGCGCACTGAATGCCGCCAGAGTCAGACCTTTCATGGAAGTAGCACGTGTTATCACTTTGAACATTTCTCTCAATTACTTATCGTCTATAAGGGTCTGTAAGTTGTATACAGATAGTTGTCCACCACTGTTCAGGAGTTTCTAATGATGTCTAACCTTATTTTCCATAATTTCTCTGAGGCGCCCCAACATGTTGCGCCGTTTAGTCATGCTGTAGAGTGTGATAATTGGATCCAACTTACTGGCCAAATGCCAACTGATCCTAACATCACTACTATGCCTTTATCAGCTGGTATTGAGCGCCAAACCCGAAGGGTCATGGATAATCTGATCATCGTTCTCAACGGTCTTGGCTTAAGACTTGAAAACGTGTTGTCTTGTCGAGTGTTCCTCACCGAGTTTAAGCGTGATTACGAAATAATGAATAACGTTTATCAATCTTATTTTCCATGTGATCGCTTGCCTGCGCGAACTTGTATTGGCGTTACCGATTTGGCTATGGATGCCTTAGTTGAAATCGATATGATTGCGAGAAGACCGAATTGATGGGTTTTTATGAAACGTTGTGCGATCCGCACAAAAGTAGCTCCCTTCAATTTTTCAGTCTGGTAATTTACCTGTCCCTCTTCAAATGATTAAACAACAGACGTAATTAATAAATCCAAAATCCTGAAAATTTATCTTGATGTTATCTTTGAAACAGACTTCGATGAATATAGATATGCGATCGTTGACGATGTAAACGGATGGAAAGTCAATGAATTCCCTTCAGGTTGGGTTCCAATAGTTGAATTAGTGACGCATCGCCCAAAAAAGGAATGATGTATGGGTGAGTCAAACACAAAAGTAATTGTGAATTCTTGGAACGAATGGGATCCGCTAAAGCATGTCATCGTTGGTCGAGCTGACGGATGCTGCATTCCACCCTCTGAACCGGCTAGTGACCCCAAAGTTCCGAAAGACAGTGACATGCGGGGCATGCACGGGCCGCGTAGTAAGGAATCGGTCGATAAGGCTAATGCGCAGTTAGACTATCTCGCTAATCTTTTGCAAAGGCAGGGTGTGCGGGTAGATCGGCCCGAACCAATTGATTTTAATCAGGTTATAGCCACGCCGGATTGGCAGCACGGTTCTATGTTTGGTTGCCAGCCACCGCGAGATGTAATACTCACTGTTGGCTCTGAGATGCTTGAAGCGTCGATGTCATATCGTTCACGTTGGTTCGAGTATCTTTGTTATCGGCCATTACTGCAACATTATTACGAGTCGGATCCAAATATGCGGCATGAGGCTGCGCCTAAACCGCGTTTGACAGAGAGATCTTACAAATTAGATTATTTGTCTGAAGATATTTCGATGGATGAACGGCTTGACATGGTGGCAGTAAAAAATTTTGTTACCACTGAAGAGGAGCCATTATTTGACGCTGCTGATGTACTCCGTTTTGGTAAAGACTTGGTGGTTCAACACGGTTTTACCACAAATCTCAAAGGAATAAATTGGTTGGCGCGGCACTTTCCAAATCATCGTGTTCACCCGGTCAATTTTCCCGGTGACCCGTATCCCATTCATATCGACGCAACTTTTACGCCATTGCGTCCGGGATTGATTATCAACAACCCAGAGCGCCGGTTGCCTGATGATCAACGTAGTTTTTTTGAACGTAATGGTTGGGAGATTCTTGACGCGGCTCGTCCCGCCCACAACGAACCGCCGCCGTTATGCTATTCATCCGTATGGCTGTCTATGAATGTATTAATGGTGGATGAAAAAACTTGTTGTGCAGAGGCCAGTGAGGTCCATCAGTTGGATCAATTAGATAGACTAGGTTTCAACGTATTACCCGTGCCGTTTCGTGACGCCTATCCGTTTGGTGGTGGTTTGCATTGTGCTACTACCGACGTTTATCGAGAAGGCCGTTGTGAGAATTATTTTTTAAATTGTAAAATAGAAGACCGGTTGGCCTGATGGCAGTCAAGGTGTTGCGAGAGTCTACAAATTTAGTCATATTTAAAGCACGCATAAAATCTTGCAGTTTTTTATTTATTAGGAACGCAGTTTGGAGAAATATAATAAAATTGCGATAGGTTTTGACAATTGGTCGTTAGTGCTCTTGCGCAGAGAGGAGCCGCAATGAAGATTGCTATTCCTAAAGAGACGGAGGCTGGTGAGAGCCGCGTTCGAGCTCTTGTGCGAGGCAGGCGCCCCCTGACCATTGCTATCCCTAAAGAGACCAAGGTTGGTGAAAATCGTGTCGCAGCATCACCAGAAGTCGTTAGAAAGCTGGTGGCTCTTGGTTTTGATGTTACCGTGGAAAAGGATGCTGGCTTAGGTTCATCTTATTCGAATGATGCGTATCAGGTGGCAGGCGCTGTAATTGCTAAAGATGCCGGAGATACCCTGAGAACGGCTGAGATGGTTTGGAAAGTGCGAGCGCCGAAAGGAGCCGAGCTAAAAAAAATTAAGAGGGGGGCCATATTGATGGCCTCGCTTGACGCATTGACGGATAATGCCGGCATATTAGCGCTCGCAGAGGCAGGTTTGACCGCTTTTGCAATGGAATTGATGCCCCGTATAAGCCGTGCTCAAAGTATGGATATTTTATCGTCTCAGGGAAATCTTGCGGGGTACAAGGCCATTCTTGACGCCGCCGGTGAATATGGTCGGGGTATCCCAATGATGATGACGGCTGCCGGAACTATACCGCCTGCTAAGGCTTTTATTATGGGAGTTGGTGTAGCTGGTTTGCAAGCTATTGCCACGGCAAAACGATTAGGTGCTGTCGTTACTGCTACCGATGTTCGACCTGCGACGCGGGAGCAGGTGCAGAGTCTTGGTGGTAAATTCCTCTCCGTGGATGAAGAAATGGAGAAAAACGCGGAAACCGAGAGCGGTTATGCCGACCAAATGCCATCAGAATATTTGAAGAAACAAAAGCTTGTAGTTGCTGATCACATAAAAAAACAGGATCTCGTGATTACCACAGCATTAATCCCGGGGCGTTTAGCTCCGGTGCTAATAACTAAGGAGATGGTCGCATCTATGCAACCGGGAAGTGTAATTGTTGATTTGGCTGTGGAGGCTGGTGGTAACGTGGAGGGTTCCAAGGTAGACGAGATAGTGAGGTCTTCAAATGGCGTAAAGATCATAGGTCACGTGAATGTACCCAGCCGCCTTGCGGAGAGCGCTTCTGCATTATTTGGGCGTAACTTGTTCAACTTTATTGTACCGATGGTAGACAAGGACACGGGTGCAATCTCTATTGACTGGCAAGATGAGACGGTCAGTGGGACGCTTGTCACTAAAGATGGCAAGGTGATTAACAGACGTTTACTGGCGAAAAAAACCACGGTCTCAAAAAAAACTAATGTGAAAAAGTCTACTTCGAAGGGCAAAGCGGTTAAAAAGAGAAGATACACTGCGAAAAAGGAGAGCTGACATGGACATGGATGTGACAAGCTTACAAGACCAAGCTTCAAAAGTAGCAACCGATGCAGCTAATCTTTTCGAGGAGGCTCAGAAGCTGGCTAACCAAGCAACGCACTTAGCTGATATGGCAGTTGCGGGTGTTGACGGCTCGATGGATTTCTTGAGTTTATTCACAGTATTTGTGCTATCATGTTTTGTTGGTTTTTATGTCGTTTGGAGTGTTACGCCGGCCCTTCACTCCCCTTTGATGGCGGTAACAAATGCAATTTCCTCGGTGATCATAGTTGGTGGTTTGCTTGCCGCCGGGCACATGGATATGGACTTTTCTGCAGTGATGGGTTTTATGGCGGTCACACTGGCTTCAGTAAATATTTTTGGTGGCTTTATTGTAACACAGCGAATGCTGGTGATGTATAAGAAAAAAAATAGGGGTTAGCGATCATGAGTGCAGAAATGACTGGCTTTGCCTATCTTATCGCTTCGGTCCTGTTTATTCTAGCCCTTCGAGGATTGAGTTCGCCTGACACTGCTCGCATGGGCAGCCGCTATGGTATTATCGGTATGACTATCGCGGTAGGAACGACCCTTTTGGACCCTAGTGTAGTAAGTTTTGAACTAATTATGTTGGGTATTTTAATTGGTGGTACAATTGGGACTGTAGTTGCGCGAAAGATTGAAATGACGGCCCTGCCGCAGCTGGTGGCGGCGTTTCACTCTCTCGTTGGCCTTGCAGCTGTCTTCGTTGCAACAGCAGCATTTTATAACCCTGAAGCCTACGGCATTGGGGAGCGCGGGGACATTAAGATCGCCTCGGTGATCGAGATGTCGCTGGGACTTGCAATAGGTGCCATAACTTTTTCAGGCTCCATTATCGCTTTTGCGAAGCTGCAAGGCCTTATGAGCGGTAATCCTATTACTTTTCCAATGCAGCATCTAGTTAACGGTTTGATCGGTTTAGCGATTGTGGTGTTTGTAATCATGCTTACTAGTGTCCAGTCTGCAGGGGTGTTTTGGACGCTGGCGGCCCTGAGTTTTGCTATTGGGTTTTTACTAATAATTCCGATTGGCGGAGCGGACATGCCTGTTGTTGTTTCCATGTTAAATTCCTATTCGGGCTGGGCCGCGTGCGGGATTGGCTTTACGCTGGCTAATCCTGCACTCATTGTTACCGGTGCATTGGTTGGTTCGTCGGGTGCAATTTTGAGCTACATCATGTGCAAGGGAATGAATCGGTCTATGATAAGCGTTTTGCTGGGAGGATTCGGTGGTGATCCCGGAAAAAGCGTAAATGTCTCCATGCTTAACCAAAATGCGAAGTCGGGTGCTGCTGATGATGCGGCGTTTCTTATGAGAAATGCCTCAAAAGTCATTATTGTGCCGGGCTATGGCATGGCCGTTGCGCAAGCGCAGCACGCGGTCCGTGAAATGGCAGACTTGTTGAAAGCTGAAGGTGTTGATGTAAGCTACGCCATTCATCCGGTTGCTGGGCGGATGCCGGGGCACATGAACGTGCTTATGGCTGAGGCCAACGTGCCTTATGACGAGGTATTTGAGATGGAGGAGATCAATCATGAATTTTCCACCGCAGACGTCGCTTACGTTATTGGAGCAAACGACACTACAAACCCAGTAGCGAAAACAGATCCCTCTAGCCCCATTGCGGGCATGCCGATTCTTGACGTCGACAAGTCAGGTACAATCTTGTTTGTAAAACGCTCTCTGTCGCCGGGCTACGCTGGTGTTGATAACCCGCTTTTTTACGCAGATAACACTATGATGTTGTTTGGCGATGCAAAAATCATGACCGAGAAAATCGCCCAGGCTTTGGCTTAAGTAAATTTTTATGTGGCGGTTAATGCATAAATCCTGTCTCACCCGACCACATGATTAAAAGCCCTCGCGCTCCACTCGCTTACGCTCAAGTTTGCGCGCTCGACGAACTGCTTCCGCTTTTTCGCGCGCACGACGCTCAGACGGCTTTTCATAAGAACGGCGGAGTTTCATTTCCCGAAACACACCCTCACGCTGCATCTTTTTTTTCAAAACTTTCAGCGCCTGATCAACATTATTATCGCGAACGGAGACTTGCACGTTTGGCTCAACCTCATCATCTTAATTGTGAAGGGATAAAGAAGTAAAAAGCGCTTCCCAACCCAAGAACGCGCCTTGTAACATAGCTTTTCGGTTATGTGAAGGTTTGTTTTGTTTTAATTTTCGACTTGATGCTGGAGGTATAAGGGTATGGCCATACTAAAAATAGCTCGAATGGGTCATCCTATACTGATGTCACCGGCCCATGAGGTTGCTGATCCTACAGATCCGGCGGTTCATCAGTTAATCGACGACATGGTTGAAACAATGATTGACGCACCAGGTCTTGGCTTGGCTGCCCCGCAGGTTCATGTCCCTGCCCGGATTGTAATTTTCCGGGTTCCTGAGGGGGAACGGAGTAAAGACGCCGTTCCCCTTACCGTATTGATAAATCCTGTAATAGAAATTTTAACTGATGCTATTGAGGATGGTGTGGAAGGTTGTCTTTCTTTGCCTAAAATGTCCGGGATGGTTCCGCGTCACAGGCGAATTTACTATAGAGCCACTGCACCTGACGGATCATCTATTGAGCGCGAGGCTGAGGGTTTTCATGCCCGTGTGGTACAACATGAATGCGACCATCTTGATGGTGTGCTTTACCCCATGCGAATGAGAGACTTATCTTTATTCGGGTATGAGGAAGAGCTCGTCAAAGAAGGATGCGAGCCAGAATAATGACTGTAGGACGAGAGGAGTAGTTGTTATGTGTGATGAGGATCTGATTCGATCTAATCGCGATTTGGTTATTGCGGCGGCCATGAGCCATGTGGCTTTCGATGGATGGACATGGAAGGCGATAAAAACTGGGGCTATCGATGCAGGATTTACCGAAGCTGATGCAGCGCGTTTGTTTATCGGTGGCCTCGGCGATGCTGCGGATCATTTTGCTGATTGGGCAGACAGGCGTATGGTGAAAGAACTCAATAATATCGATTTGGGCTCTATGCGGATACGTGACCGTATTTATACTTGTATTCAGTTGCGCATTCGCACGAATACGCCCCACAAAGAAGCGCTGCGGCGCCTAATGTCATTTCTGACCTTACCAACGAACGCTGGATTATTGGCGAAGAGTACATGGCGGACGTGTTCGAGAATTTGGTATGCAGCCGGGGATACCTCCACTGATTGGAATTATTACTCGAAACGCGGGCTGCTCGCATCTGTTTACTCATCTACAATCTTATATTGGATGTCTGACCCTGGTGATAAAAGCGGAGACTTTCCAGATACTTGGGGCTTTTTAGAACGGCGTATTGATAATGTTCTAAAAACTTTTGGGTTGCCGAAAAAATTTTTGGCAAACCTTGGCGAATTAACTAGGCACGTTAGCCGCTGCTATCCAGATGGAAAATCCAACGTTTAACATTTAGTCTGTTATTTTAATTACCAGCGTAGCTGACTTTGATGAAAACGCTGCATTGATTTAAGAGCAAACGATAATTGCCTGTGCCTCCCTGATAGTCAGTGCTTTCAATAAGGTTCGACCATGAGGGCATTTAATAGGCCACACTGATCACAGAATCTGCATTCCTCCAAAAGTTCAAGATAGAACCCGCATATTACATTCTCTGGTGTCTTTTAAAAAACGTGATGGATCTGTGATCCTGAACTCACTGGATATTATTAAAAGTCCATGGGGCATGGGGACCTCGTATACGATTGAGCGGAGAGGATAGATGGCTAATCTAGTCTGACTCCTAGTCTCCTTTATAACTTACGGGACTTTTCCCTGTTAAAAGTTTTTTTAGATTATCAGGTCGACTTGGTTTGAGGTTAAACTTTAAAATGCGGGTTGGTATATACTTAGGTGAGCAGCCCTATTCCTCATCCCGGGCCAGAAAAAATGCGTTTTATAAGCCTAAGTGGTTGGCGTGGAGGATGCATCCGCTTATTATTGCAGATTATATAAAACAGTCGGTCTGATGATGAGTGACGACAGATCCTTTTTAGAACGGATGGGCATAGCGCCAACTAAAGGAGCGGGTGCTAAACCGGCTGGTGCGCCAATCCGTGAGAACGGTCTCGGGGTGCCGGCAGGGTTCGAAAAACTATCCACCGAGCGCCAAAACACCCGGGATTCGCCCAAGCCCAACGGATTATCCTTTGGGAAGGAGGAAATATTAGGAACTTCTCAGGCTGGATCCGGCCTGATTGAAGGTGTGGATACCACCGTACAATCTCTGGGGACAGGTGACTTGGCAGACCATTTTCTTGCTTGTGCTAAACTTGGCCGTTATTTGACAGTGGCTGATAACAGTCGTTTCATTATTACTGATGATTTTAAGGCGCAACCCATTATCCCTGAAGCGTACAGTATGGCAGCCATCTTTTCGAAAGATTATTTGGTAGCGCAATCAGCTCTGCTGCCCCTTTCTATTTCCGCCAACCAGATGTCAGTAAGTGAGCGAGATAAATTGGAGCGTTTATTTGGTTTGATCGAAGAGCAAACACTATCTGATCAAGTTCGGGAATCTGCGCAAACCATCAGGGAGCAGCAGTTTCGGGATGCCGAAATCAAAGCATTAGAGGCTGAGCTTGGTGAACGGATGACACCGGCTCGACTACGTTACCGCCAATTTCTTAATGTTGTAAAACAACTAATGGACCGAAAAATTACCCCGGGCTCGTTTCTCGACGAATTTAGAGGATTCACTCAAGACGTCGCCGGACGATTAGATTTTGGTATTTATAGTTTTTGTCTTGACCGTTTATTCGGTTCGGTTCGGGCACCGACGAAAGTCAAAAAGTTGCTGATTATTGAGCTCCTAAAATACCCGCCGCTGATTCGACGGGAGCTTATTTCAAACGTTTTAGTATTTCCGGGGCAAACCCGTGAATTGCTTGCTTTCATCCGCTATATGGTGACGTCGGAGCTTGGTCAGAACGTAGCGATTGAAATAGAATTATTGGAGGCGTTTAAGCAGAGACGCCTGTCAATGATGGATATCCAAAGTAGCCTGGCACAGTCTGAATGCATTTAAAGTCATAGTTCTTCCTCAGGTAAGCAAGAGAGTATTAACCCTTTACATGTTATTAGAGACGTTGCCTTTGGGCGCGCTTAACAAAAGGGGCCGACCATGGACGTGTATAAAACGAGGTCTATGTCGTCATTTCAAGACCAATCTAGTCCTCAACCCGGTGGGCATCGACAACATCAAGCCGAACTAGACGGCGATGAGGGCGATGATCGCCAACACACAGCTGCTATCGATGCGGATGGTTTGCCTCTCGATGCAATTTCACCAGAGGCTCAGCGGATTATTGACTCACTGGCTGCGCAAATAGAGCCCATGCGGCTAGAAGTTGCACAGGCGAGGGCAAGAGAGAATCGTCTCTATGAATTAGCGCGTATCCATTCAGTTTTGCCAATTCCGGATCGTCGTGAGTTTGAGAGAGAATTACGGTATATAATAGATCATATTTTGGATGCTGGAGCACTCGCGAAACTCCTGGTAATTAATATTGAGAGTGCTGAAGTATTACGCCGCAGCTTAGGATGGGCTTGCTCAAATGCGATGATTTTGCACGCCGTGAGGGTAATCAAAGGTATGAGTGAAAATAATGACATACTTGGAAGCCTTTGTGGCCATGACCTCGGGGTAATTTTATTCAGCACAGATCTGAAGAGTCTTGAGACTAAAATTAAGGGTATTGAGCGCCATCTCAATGAAACCCCGCTTAATTGGCAGGGTGAAAATATTGCCATTCGTCCGCGTCTCGGCTCCATTCTGCTTGACGCAGGCTGTGCGGAGATGCAATTAACGAACGCCGTTGATAAAGTTTTTTGTCAAACCACTCTTCCAAACGAGTGTATTAAGTAATTATTCGTCACGCGATGATATCGGGCATTAGCTGTGACTTTAAAGAACAAATTTGATCCTTTAAGTGAAGCTTCCGTTTCTTTAAGCGTTGCATATAGAGTTGATCATGCAAAGCGGTATCCGAAACACGATCTAATATCTCGTTTAAATCCCGATGTTCAATTTGAAGTGCGATGATACGCTCTCTAATTTCCCGATTAATACTCATACTACCCTATCCTATTGCCCGTATCTGGAACATTCGTTGACGGACATAGATTGTAGCAAAGCCTTTGCATTTGGTATAAGGTACAAAGTTAGTATCAAGATAGTGTGTTGTTTAACGAAGTGGTCTTGGTAGGTATGGAGTAGTGTCATAACGTATTTTCCATAAGGAGCGTTTTATCTCATGAACTTACACGAACGTATAGAAACCCTACGTCATCGTCATGACGAATTACAATCAGCAATAAACACCCTATCCAAAAATTACACTAGTGAAATAGAAGTCCACGATTTAAAAAAGAAAAAGTTGGCGATTAAGGATGAAATTGCGCAATTGACGGCACAGCTGTAAGCTTTTCCTAAGAGGTGAAGATTCTCACTTCGGATTATGTTTGATCGTCTGTCCTTCACTTTCATGGGTGCATAATAATAATTATTACTATTCGGCTTGTCGTTTATAAGAGGACACCCGTTTCAATGGCCTGGTGCTGAAAAGTCATAAAACTTTGGTCATTTCCCTATGCTCAATCAGGGAGTAATTGGGCCCGTAACTTAAACTTCTGAACTTTTCCGGTAGATGTTTTTGGTAATTCGCAAAAAATAATGTCTTTTGGGCACTTGTAATGCGCCAAATTTTTACGACAAAAATCGAGCATATCCTCTTTTGATGGAGTATCAACACCTGTCTTAACCTCAATAAAGGCACAGGGGGTTTCGCCCCACTTTTTGTCGGGCTTCGCGACAACTGCCGATAGCATCACGGCTGGATGCCGAGAGAGTGCGTCCTCCACTTCGATCGAAGAAATATTCTCGCCACCGGAGATAATAATGTCTTTGGAACGGTCTTTAAGCTGGACGTACCCATCTGGATGCATAACGCCTAAGTCTCCAGAGTGAAACCAGCCGCCAGCAAGGGCAGCGCTCGTGGTTTCCGTATTCTTGAGATAGCCCTTCATAACCACATTACCCTGAAACATTACCTCTCCCATAGTCTCGCCATCGGGTGGCACTGGCTGCATTGTCCCGGGTTTCATCACTTGAAGCCCTTCGAGCACATGGTAAGGAACGCCTTGTCGGCCTTTTTTCGTAATTTGCTCATTAATGGGCAATTCTGCCCATTCTGGGTGCCAAGCGCATATAACGGCAGGACCGTATGTTTCGGTCAGGCCGTATACATGGGTGACTTCGAAGCCTTGCTCTTGCATTTGTTGGAGGGTTGTCGCAGGCGGGGGAGCGGCGGCTGTCATGACCTTCACTTGATGGTCGAATTTGCGACGTTCAGTGTCAGTAGCATTTATAACTAAATTCAGTACAATAGGCGCACCACAAAAGTGGGTCACTTTGTGTTCCGCTATAGCGGTAAAAATATTTTTTGCGTTAACGCGACGAAGGCAGACGTTGGTTCCAGCGACGGCCGCAATAGTCCACGGGAAACACCACCCATTGCAATGAAACATGGGTAGAGTCCAAAGATAGGTTGCGTGGTGGTTCATATTCCAACCAACAGCATTGGACAACGCATTGAGGTATGCTCCACGATGGTGATAAACTACCCCTTTAGGATTGCCTGTGGTCCCAGATGTGTAATTTAAAGAAATAGCATTCCACTCGTCACTAGGAAGTTCAAAAGGTAGGTTAGCGTAACCTTCTGCGATAAAGGCCTCATAGTTAGTTTCCCCAATCAGTTCACAATGCGTGAAGTCGCCCTCGCTATCGACAATATCGATCACTATTAAGTCGTCGCGATCCAATTTTTCCACCGCAATTTTCACAGTGGGTGCAAACTCTGTATCCGTGAGGAGAACACGAGCCTCTCCATGAGTAAGGCAAAATGCTATGGCCTCCGCGTCCAAACGCACGTTTAACGCATTGACGACGGCGCCAATCATCGCGGGACCAAAAGCGCACTCATACATTTCTGGTGTATTCGACGCCATTACGGCGACTGTATCGCCTCTGCCTATTCCGCGCCCTTCGAGCGCTGCGGCCAGTTGTCGGGAACGTTGAAAAGTTTCTGCCCAAGTAAAGCGCTTACGCCCATGGATTACTGATGTGTGGTTAGGGTATGTATTTGCTGTGCGCGCTATGAAAGATATTGGGGAGAGCGGTGAAAAATTAGCCCTCACTTTTTCCAAACCTTGGTCGTAAATATTTTTGGTCATGTAATGGCCCCTCTTTTCTGCAAGCTACACTTGATTAACAGCGAGATTGCCACGAGGGATAGTATTTGCGTGTTCCTTCGAAAAATCTAGCTTTTTAAAATATATTTTATTGGGAAGGCTTATTTAATTTTTCAAAAATGTCTGAGAAATTAAGCTCATGGTTTGAGAAAAATATGTTCAACACCCCAAGTGACCCGTTAGACTCGCTCGTCTGTGTTTGTTACACTCTTAGTTGTATGAAATTTGATGGATTGGCAGTGCGAAGTTGAAGCCGACCCAAAAGCTCTGTATCAGGCCCGAGTTAAACGCCGTCTAAAAGTTTTGCAAGATCAGCCCAACAGTTAAATTCAATTATCTGTTCGGATCAATAAGTTATTAACCTTCGGCTAACTTAGTATTTGAAATCTTTTTTAATAATCATGGTTCCGCTTCTCTCTTCAGAAGAAGACATAATGACTATCTCCAGAAATTAGGTCTACCTCAACCCCAGTTGCAGCATATGTCTTGATTTATTGAGATCGTGGTATTTGGCACTAAAATAGTAGACTAAAGGAATTACACTGGATAATGAGTATAAACAATTTTGAAAGTGTAACCCGCGTGATAAAAATGAGCCGAGGTTGCAGTTTGGGCACTTACGCGGCTAGTTGACTAACGGGGAGATCAAATGACTAACGCTTATGACATGGCATATACACGTGCTCAGGATGAGCCAGAGGCTTTCTGGGCTGAGGCAGCAAGGGAAATCGACTGGTACAAAACCTGGGATAAAGTTCTTGATGACAGCAATCCGCCTTTTTATCGATGGTTTTTGGGAGCCGAATGCAATACATGCTTCAACGCGCTCGACCGACACGTTAAGGCAGGGCGTGGCGAGCAAGCGGCGCTAATCTATGACAGCCCCGTCACCAATAACACCAAACGTACTTATACTTACAATCAATTATTGAACGAGGTATCACTTTTCGCAGGGGTGCTGCGAAAAGAAGGTGTAGGAAGAGGTGACCGCGTAATCATTTACATGCCAATGGTGCCTGAAGCTGCAATAGCCATGCTGGCTTGTGCGCGGCTTGGTGCAATCCATTCGGTTGTGTTCGGTGGGTTCGCCTCGAATGAATTGGCTGTACGTATCGATGATGCTAAACCCACAGCTATAATAAGTGCCACCTGCGGCGTCGAGGTTAATAAAGTTATAAACTACATGCCGCTTTTAAATGGTGCGATTGATTTGGCTAAACATAAGCCATCCGTTTGCATCATTTTGGCGAGGCCTGAAGCAGAAGCTGAATTAAAAGAAGGCCGTGACATTGATTGGGCGAGTGCCATGTTGATGGCAGAACCTGCTAAGTGTGTACCAGTGGCTGCCACGGATCCACTTTATATTTTATACACGTCTGGTACCACGGGCCAGCCTAAGGGCGTTGTCCGTGACAACGGCGGGCACATGGTTGCACTTAAGTGGTCGATGTCTGCGATTTACGATTGCAACCCAGGAGACGTATATTGGGCCGCGTCGGATGTAGGCTGGGTTGTAGGCCACAGTTATATTGTCTATGCGCCGCTCATTAACGGGTGTACTACTGTTCTTTATGAGGGCAAGCCTGTTGGCACTCCCGACGCGGGTGCTTTTTGGCGCATGATATCCGAATATGACATCAAGGTTTTATTTACTGCTCCGACGGCTTTCCGAGCGATTAAACGAGAGGATCCAGCTGGAGCACTTCTTGCCAATTATGATATGTCGTCGTTTAAATCTTTATTCTTAGCAGGCGAACGTCTTGATCCCGACACGCTGCAATGGGCACAAGAAAAACTGAAGGTCCCTGTAATAGATCATTGGTGGCAGACTGAGACTGGTTGGTCTATTGCCGCCAATTGTCTCGGACTCCACGCACTACCTATCAAGGCGGGTTCCCCAACTAAAGCAGCTCCAGGTTGGGATGTGAGCGTCGTCAATGATGAGGGTGAGAACGTACCGAACGGCCAAATTGGATCAATCGTCATAAAGCTACCTATGCCACCCGCTGCGCTGCCGACACTTTGGGAGAAGGACGAAATTTTCATTGAAAAATACATGGTAGACTTTCCGGGTTATTATAATACGGCTGACGCGGGCATGATCGACGATGACGGATACCTTTATATCATGGCTCGAACTGATGATATCATTAACGTTGCAGGACATCGGCTCTCAACTGGTGGCATAGAAGAAGTACTCGCCGACCACCCTGATGTTGCGGAATGTGCCGTTATCGGGGTTGCTGATCAATTGAAGGGGCAATTACCCATCGGGTTTCTTGTACTTAATGCTGGTACTCAGACGAGCGAAGATGCAATCATCGCTGACACTGTAGCTATGGTTCGAGAGCGTATTGGAGCTGTTGCTGCTTATAAGACTGCTGTTGTTGTTGAACGGTTGCCAAAAACACGTTCAGGTAAAATTCTGCGCAGCACAATGCAGAAGATTGCTGATCAGGAAGACTACAGTATGCCCGCAACAATTGATGATCCCTTGATATTGGGCGAGATGGATGAGGCGTTGCAGTCAATTGGTTACTCAAAAGCGCGCGCGTAACACCCCTTGACTTATTTTATGAGAGGGCGCTAAATTTTTTTACCGAAATAGCTTTAATCGTCGGAGCTGGCGCAGGTTTAAGTACTTTGGTTGGGCGGTTGTGAGCTACACGTGGCATGAACGTCACTACGGCGGCACAAAATATCAATAAAATAGATAATTTGGCGACTGATATTGGGTTCTCGCTGAATAAGTGTGACGCCTCCGATCCCATAAGCCTAACTTCATTAATCGGGGCGCTTGACGGAAAGTCTCAAACACCGAACTTTATTGTTTATAACACTAGCTTACATTACGAGGGTGCCCTCGAGGAACTGAATACAGAAGAAGTCCGAAAGTCCTTTATGACTATTGATATGGTGGGTTTTTGGTGGCGCAGGCAGCCATTAAACGAATGGCTCTTGCAGTAGTCTGTTCAATATTTGTCATTGGAGCCTCAGCCACCACGTAGGGGGTCTGTTCCCTTTCCAATGGGTAAGTTTGAGTTGCGTCTGAAGAACATCTACGTAGCTCATTCGGTAATTTATGGAAACATTAAGCGAATGAACGATTGTAGAACAAACTCGCCTATTACCAAAAAAATTATTGAGTACCGACGCCATTGATGAGACTCTTATTTATCTTTTCGACCAGAATCGAGGAGCTTGTACGTGGGAAATTACACTTCGCACCGGGGTAGAAAAATGTTTTTAAACAACATCTTACATAGAATTTTAATCACGAAATGTATGTGATTAGGTTGAAACGCAATCATTAAGTGCTATATAGAAATGATGTTAGTATGATTGAATCCTAGCTCGTCCCTCTGGAGTAACACTGAGAGGTTAGTATGCGTATCGCAGACGTTCTTGCTTGTAAATCGGGCGCAGTCATCACTATTGCACCGAATGCACAGGTCGTGACTGCCATTTCTGCATTGGCTGAAAACAATATCGGCGCGGTACCAGTTTGTGGTGCTGATGAAGTAATGGTTGGGATTTTGTCTGAGCGAGATGTAGTCCGTGAGCTCATGACTCGGGGACGTAGTTTTTTAGACCTAAAAATTAACGATGTAATGACGACTAACGTATTCACCTGTTCTCCAGAGGATGATACTAGTTACGCCATGGAAGTAATGCAGGCTAATCGCTTTCGCCACATTCCAGTAGTTGAAAATGGTCGGCCGATTGCCATGATATCAACTCGAGACCTGATGGGAGCAGTCCTCGAAGAAACTGTAGAGCAAAGGAGGACGTTAGCAGTAGCTTATGAAATGATGCGTTGATGGATGATCTTCGCTATTATTTAGACTTTACGCGAAAACTCCTAACGATTTTGAATTGTGGGTAGGAATTGCCATAGTTTAAATCTACTCACTGTTAGCCCATGGATCTTTTGGTAAATCTGTAGCGCCCGAGGTGGAAGGGGCAGATACGTTGGGTATTGGGTCGGCAGCAAAAGGCCCTGCGATGCCATTTGCGTCGGCTTTACTATTTGCTTGAATCGGTGTTACGTCCGACAGATTCCCCTCGATAGCGATAACAGCATTGACCCCGTCGGGCGCTATGGCTGCCCCTGGTGAATCGAGTTTCCCCGCTCTTGCTCGGGCTATAGATATGGCCTTTTCTAAATCATCACCCGAGCAGATGCCCAAACCAACAGGGTTTTGAGGCTTGATATTGGTCGTGTTCCAATGGCTACGATCACGGATTGCGTTGATTGTAGGTTTAGTTGTTCCCACTAATTTTGATATCTGCGCATCTGCTAACTCCGAATAGTTTTTTAAAAGCCAAGCAATCGCGTTGGGCCGGTCTCCGCGTTTTGAAACAGGCGTGTAACGCGCCCCTTTTGACCTTGAGTTTGCCACCGGTCTATCAGGCTTTACCATCATCATGGTAGCCGATGGGTCGCCCTGACAACGAATTAATTCTTCTTTTGTTAGTTCACCCCGCGCTATGGGGTCGAGACTGTGCATCCCGGGGGCGACCTCGCCATCAGCTAGCGCTTGAATTTCTAATTGGTGCAAGCCACAAAACACTCCGATCTGATCAAAAGTAAGTGTTGAATTATCAATCAACCATAGGGCAGTAGCTTTGGGCATCAGAGGAAGCGCCATGGCATTCATCCCTTTCCAAAAAAGTCCTCAAAGAAACATTAGCTAACCAATAAGCGACGCATTTTAATGCGTCAGTCATTGTGTACAATTATTTTATAGCGGTATGGAAGGGGATTGGTCAAACAGTCAAAATAATTTTACCCGTGTGGGTAGCGCTCTCCATTTGCTTATGGCCTTTAGCGGCTTGATCAAGAGGTAACGTAGTTCGGGCGACCGGCTTGAGTTGGCCGTTCTTGAACAGTGGCCATACTATTTTCTTCAATTCCGCAGCGATAATCGCTTTTTGCTTATTTGACCGACTGCGTAATGTCGAGCCAGTGAAAACAAGACGTTTCAGCATGATTGGCATAAGATTTATGTTGATTGTGGAGCCCTGCGTGAACGCTAATTGAACAATTCGCCCGTCAGGTTTTGCCGCCTTAATATTACGGGCGATATTATCGCCACCAACAATATCAAGGATCACGTCTGCACCACCAAATTCATTTCGGATAACTTCGACAAAGTCTTCTTTTGTGTAGTCAATGACTCGATCAGCGCCTAACTCTGTGCAAATACTGGTCCGCTGTGAAGGACTATCGGTCACTACTACTTTTGCGCCGAAGGCCTTCCCTAACTGAATCGATGTGGTGCCAAGCCCTCCAGCGCCCCCATGCACAAGAAAGACATCTTCACTTTTTAAGCCAGAACCCATAAAAATATTACTCCAAATTGTAAAGTAGGTTTCTGGAAGAGAAGCGGCCATGGCAGTGCTAAATCCATCGGGAATAGGCAGACAGTGTGATGCGTTTACAGAGCAGAACTCAGCATAGCCTCCACCGTTGGTTAGTGCGCACACAAGGTCACCAATTTTCCAGCCTTTTATCTCTCTCCCAATTGATACAATTTCGCCAGCTATTTCCAAGCCAAGTAAATCAGATGATCCTTTTGGAGGTGGATAAAGACCCCTTCTTTGCATTAAGTCGGGACCATTAATTCCAGCAGCTTCTACTTTCACTAAAACCTCGTTTGCTGTCGGACTGGGAACCGGACGTTTAGCTGAAATTAGCACCTCTGGCTCTCCGGGCTCTTTTATCTCAATGCAGTTCATGGTTTCTGGTAGGATGAATTTTGGGAGCATACCAAACTTTCCAAGTTTTGAAAATTGATCCAAGGTACCGATATCTAATATCTAATATCTAATATTTAACATCTAAAATCTAATATTATCATCTACTGCAAGCAAGTCGCGATCATGGCAGCGTAGCTAGGGAGGAAAACTATGGATTTGGGCGATTTACAATCATCGCAGAAAAAATCAAAATTGAAAAATCTTGAGGAGATGTCAATTGAAGCACTAGACGAATATATTATACAACTTGAGTTGGAGATAAGAAGAGTAAGAGAGGCGATTGTGAGCAAAGATATGGCCCGTTCTGGGGCTGAGTCATTCTTCAAAAACTGAGCCTTAGAGTTTTATTGTACCTTATTGAGATAAAATTTTTTTCGAAGACGCGCATCTATGTGGAGCATCCACCCGAAAATCCCGAGAATTAACGTGATGACGAACCGGCCAACGCGAGGGCTGAATGGACATGAGCCGTGTTTGGAAGCGCGCCATTTTGCCGTCTTTCGCTGTGATAATTTGTTAGTAATTCGTTATCTATTAAGTCCCCTTTCAATAAAGTTTTTTTAAGTCCCGTTTTGAGAGCTCATCTCCCATATAAATAACGTTAGATAGTTTTTTTATAGTTGTTGTAAGTTAGTGGGCGTGTGTAACTAACCAGCTGTTGACCCGCTTATTGTCAAAGGCTACATTTAACTTCGTTCGAGTATAAAGGTAAGTTAAACAGGGGTGAGACTAATAAGCCATGGGGCTGCCATCGGAAAACCGGGCGGCCCCATAATAATTTGTAGGATTGTGTTTCAAAATTGATGGTAGTTCATAGATTAGGTACCCCTAAATGTGACGCCCACTATCAGGCAACCTCTCTTTTTGTCGCGAGTACAGAAAAGCATGGCTGAGACCCGAAAACACTATCCCTATGTCCGCTCGATTCAAACCCGCTGGAACGATAATGACCAATATGGACATGTAAACAACGTTATTTACTATTCATACATTGACACAGCAGTAAACCTGTATTTAATCGAAGAGGGAGGAATGAATCCGCAAACTAGCCCAGTAATTGGTATTTGTCCCGAGAGTCACTGCACCTTTATAAAGGCCATCGCTTATCCAGAGAGTGTAGAGGCTGGGGTGCGAGTTGTACATTTGGGAAGGTCCTCAGTTCGCTACGAAATTGGCATTTTCAGTAAAGCAGAAGAAGACATATCCGCGAGTGCATATTTTGTTCATGTTTTTGTCGATCGTGAAAAGCGTCGCCCAACTAATATTCCCGCTGGCATTCGAAAGGCGCTTCAGAAAATTTATGTCGAATCTACGGCACACTCTAAAAAGTTGAGTGAGCATGGCCCGCGTTATTAATCTTGGACACTTATTTTGATTACCCATTTCGTATCACTATTCAAACTAGATGGGGCGACAACGATATGCTGGGGCACCTAAATAATGTCGTATTCCATCGGTGCTTTGAAGATATTGTAACAAAATTCACTCAATCTAGTCTGGGTATTAACTGGTTAAATGATCCGATCTATCCTGTTGCGGTTGAAACCCAGTGCACCTTTTTCAGTGAACTATCATGGCCAGAAGTTATTCAAGCTGGTTTGCGAGCGGGACATATTGGCCGGTCTAGTGTGACCTATCAGCTCGCACTTTTTAGAGAATCAGACCTTGAAAATGCGTCCGCCAGTGGAAGGTTTGTTCATGTTTATATTGCCCGCTCGGACAAACGACCAACGATGATACCTAATGGAATCAGGACATTAATCGAGGCTGTAGCTTGTCCGTAGAACACCCGGCCTATTGCGGCCGGGCGCTCAAATTTCAGAATCTTGGATTATTATTAAGCCGCTGTCTTATGAGATACCATCTCTGAATTAATAACGATTGATCGTGGTTTTTTTTCCTCAGGAACTTCGTAAATTAATCGGAGTTGTAAAATTCCATTGGCTAAGTCAGCACCGGCAACTTTCATGTGTTTGGCAAGCTTAAAGCGATGCTCGAAGGGGTGCTCGTCGAGCCCTCGATGCAGGTAATTGACTGATGTTTCTTCGCAGCCGACGTTACCTCTGATTTCGAGAATATTGTCCGTTACGGATACATGTAGGTTATCTTGCCGAAACCCTGCGACCGCGATTGAAATGCGGAACTCATGATCGTTTTGTTGCTCTATATTGAAAGGTGGTGAGGCGGAATTCGAAATAATTTTCAAAGAGTCTGTCTCTACAAACCTGTTTGAAGCGGCAAGGCCATTCAATGGGCGAAACACGGGTGAGTAATTAACGATGCGCATAGTCATATCCTTCTAAAAGCTATATGAGATCGCAGTCTCGCCAAGTGGCCGAGACCGGTGGAAATAAAGCCCAAACTGCCTGAGCTTCGAAGTAGCCCCTCCATGAGGCAACCACTTGACTGCTGATCTAGTTTTGATTTGGTTTCAGTGCAAGGGATAAGAAAAAATATTTTGAAGAGTTTTAGTGGGAGGGACTCGTATCGTCTAACGCAATTAGTTTAGAACTTGTACATCTATAGCACCTGTTTTTATTTTTTTACTCGTACCTCGCACATAGTCTAAAAAGTATGTTGTTCCTGTGCCTTCTTCAAACGAGAAAAAAAGCGTTCAGAGGCTTGGTATCCCTCAGGATTAAGGGATTCTGCAGCCACTCGACAACGAATTTAGGGTAATTTTTTAACAGTTTAGCCGAAAAAGTGCTGAGGGAGAGAAAACGAGCCCCTAAGAGGGCAAAAGGTAAAGAGTTAGTTAGACGTTTTAAAACAAAATTATTGATCCTCAGTTTTTAAGACCAATGCCTGCAAAGCGTTTGTTAAATTTGGCGAGTTGTCCACCAGTATCAATTAACTTATGAGCTCCTCCAGTCCATGCTGGATGTGTGGTGGGATCTATGTCCAGTTTCATGACTGCGCCAGGCTGACCCCACGTTGAGCGCGTCGTGAAAGCTGAGCCGTCCGTCATTTGAACAATTATCTCATGATAATCCGGATGCAATTCTTTTTTCATGCTTATACTCCGATAAATATAGAGTGATGTATAATTGATCTGATGGACGGGATCAAGAGTGCTGTGCAGTTCACTCTTCAGTTGGGTAATGCGTAAATTGAGATCATGGCGCTTCCAATAGCTGATGCTCCAAGGCCGTGAATAATCAATTTAGCTTCCCCGAAGCATTTGTGTAACGGACCGATCTGCTGCCCTGTAAAGATAGTGCTCAGCATGTCTATAAACGCAAAGATGCACTTACTATGCTTTAGTCCCCAGCCAAATTGGTGTTTTGATCACATGGAAAAAGTTGGTCCAAGACCTGCAAATGTGAAGGTTACTGGAAATGGTAGCCCAGTTAATCAAGATAACTTAGGTGCGTCAGAGTACTGTGAGCAAGTTGTGTGGGGTTTCAGGAAGCCTTGATGCTAAAAGCTTGCGTATTTCTGGCGCGAATGGTTTGGTTTTAATCAACAATTCAAGAACGAGAGAAAAAAATAGACCAGCCGCAAATAAAGCAGGTATTTGATAGTTGGCTGTTAAGGGATGATCCCCAACCCGCATTTCGCTGTTGCAGGTCCAGTAAAAATTCGAGGCCTAAAGCAGCACCGATTTATCTCAGTCTTTGCTCTCCAAATCTCGCGTTGAAATGTATGCTACGTAAGCAACAATAACGGAGATACCTCCTGCCATGCAGCGTCCAACCGCACGCGCGCCAAACAGCATTAGGGCGTTATGTGCAGAACCGAGCAAGATGCAGGCGATACAGTCTCCAAATATACTTATTCATAAAACAGGTTAACGCCTAGTCCGATCACTGAGCTGACCCCAAAAATGGGGCCGCAACGAATTGGCTTGACGTATATCTAGTAATCATAAAACCAACCGTTTTTGGACTTGCTGTCATAACCTATGCATATAGTGGCGGTAATGTACTGATGATTGCAAAACCCATTAAATCCACACCAAAGATAACCAGTAGCACCGGCAATTTTAAACAATCATTAAAAATTAGCGCTGAGTGAGTTTAAGCTCTATGCGGCGATTACGCCGTTTGGCAATTTCATCGCGTCCCGGGTCCATGGGGTGAAAGCGGCCAAAACCCGCTGCAACAAGGCGATTGGGTGGAAGGCCATTGTTGATCAAATGTTGAACAACAGCGATGGCGCGCGCAGATGACAATTCCCAATTTGAAGGGAAGCGTAAAGTTTTTATTGGGTCATTGTCGGTGTGTCCATCAACCCTGAGAACCCAGTCGATATCGTTAGGAATTTTTGCGGCCACTTCTCTGAGAGTAGCGCCGAGAGCCGTAAGCTGAGTTTGTCCTGCCGTTCCAATGATAGCAGAGGCTTTGTCGAACAAGACTTCGGATTGAAAAACGAACCTATCACCTGAAACCCGTAAACCCTGTTGACGACCGAGAACAGTGCGTAACCGTCCAAAAAATTCAGATCGGTACCGGGATAACTCCGCGACTTTGGTCGCCATGGCGGCATTCAAGCGTTTGCCTAAAGTTACGATTTGTACGTTTTTCTCTGCAGACAGATTCTCTGATATTTCGAGGGCGCGCTCTATCGTGACTAATTGTTGTCGAAGAGTTGCCATTTGTTTATTTAGCAACGCCATCTCTGCTCGCGCGCTCTCAGATATTTTTCTCTCGGCTATTAGTGCTTTTTTACCACTCTCTAAAGCGCGCAAATCTCTCCCAGATTTCTCCGCCAGATCGACCACTTTACTTTGTAATTCGTCTCGCAATGCCCGCAGTGCCGAAATATTTCGGTTTAAACCGGCGATTTCATTGAGTTGGGTCTCTAACTTGCGTTCACTCTCTGCGCCAGCTGATTGGGCAACTATTAATTCTTCAGTCAATCTTGCCTTCACCTCTTCTGATTTAACCTGCAAGGAGTTAAGGGTTGAACGCAAGTCATCCCGCAACATGACTGATGTTTGCAACTCTTCGGATAATTGGGCGAGATTAGTCTTCATGTTGTCCTGAGCTTTTCGCTCGAGGGCTAAAAGATCAGCAAGTTCAACAACCTGCCCCCGTAATTTATCCAAAGTATTGTCGCGACCCGATAGCGCTTCACTTAAAAAAAATTGCGCTAGGACAAAAATCATGAGCAAAAAAATGATAACTAGCAATAGGGATGCAAGGGCATCTACAAAGCCGGGCCAGATATTGGTTGAGCGATCTCTGCGTCTTAAAGCGGCCATGTGCACGCTCGCCTAGCGAGTTCCGTCGTCGGTAGTGGCGGCAACTGTGCGCGCCAATAGCTTGATCTCACTTCTGATCTGCTTTAACCCATCTTCCCGGCCTTGACGCATTTCCTCGAGTATGCGTGTTAGATGCATGTCTATATTGCGGATGTGTGTTTGGGATGCATCGTCAAATTCTTTAGCACGCATTGTACCAGAGCCCTCAGCCAATTGCTGTAATATGGGCCGGATTGTAATCTGACTCTCGGCAAGACTTTTCATCAACGCCTGCTCTGTGCGCATTTGGTCTGTTAACGTTTCAAGCTTGCTAGATAATGAAATCAAACCAGTATCAACTTTTAGTCTATTGTCTTCTCCGCGCGCCAAAGTTCGTTGCAGATTCTCAAGACTTTCCGCGGTTTGCTCCAATAATGCTTGAACATATGCTGGAACGGATTGCTCACCTTCGGTTATTAACCCGCCGCTTGATAATCGTGTTAAACTCGATAACCATTCCTCAAGATCATTGTAAAATCTATTCTGGGCTTGACTGGCTTGTAGATCTAAAAAACCGAGAACGAGGGACCCTGCTAAGCCAAAAATTGAAGATGAGAAAGCTGTTCCCATCCCCTTCATCGGCGCCTCGAGACCTTCCTTAAGGGTTGAGAACACTCCCGATGCGTTCCCATTACCGGCGCTTAATCCACTGATGACTTTGTTAATGGAACCGACAGTCTCAAGCAATCCCCAAAACGTGCCTAACAGTCCTAAAAAAATCAAAAGCCCGATGGTGTAGCGCGACACGTCTCGAGATTCGTCCAAACGTGTTGCTATACTATCCAATAACGAACGCAACGAAAATGCTGAGAGGCTTAAGGTTTCGCGATTGGATACCATACTTGCCATCGGGGCAAGTAATTGCGGGCGGTGTGGCTTTTGTCTCGGCGCGGCTCGAACTATTTGCTCTTCTAAAGTTTGTCTATAATCGTCAATCCAGCCAACCTCTGGATAGAGCCTTATCACTTGGCGAAAATTATATAGGATGCCTAAGATCAGCACTCCAACTATTAATCCGTTAAGTGGAGGATTCGAGTCAAAGAATGTGACCAACGATTCGAGTAGAAGAAAAGATACTCCAGAGATAATAGCTAGAAATAATAACATCCGTACGAGGTATGTGTGCGGGCGTTTCAAGCCAAACTCATCCTTATTTTAATGCAAAACAAATGTGACCAAGACACCATTTAAAGTCCGTTTAATCAACGTTTAGCAAGATTGACGTCTACCCGGTTTGCCGGTTTTTCAGTCGTTTTACTACCTAAGGCTCTAACATCAATCTGCGTGCTACGGACCCCTTTGTCGATTAAAAAAGATCGAACGGCAAGTGCACGTGACAAGGAAATTCGGCGTGCCTTACTGGTTGATAAACCATTGGAGCCCGCATAAGCCATTAATACAAGCCTATAGTCTTTGGCACTTTTCGCAGTATTGGCAAGCGTGTTTAGATCCGAATACGTAGTGGATGGAAGGGACGTCTCTGTGTCGTTAAATGCAATCCGTAGCGCTCGACCCGGTTTTAGCGTGAAGTTTTTTGAGATGGACGCGGTGTCCTTACCCTCGATGGCGGGCATATTTGCACCTGCACTGGCCTTTGAGACTGGCGGTGGCGCTGGGGGGGCCTTCTCCGCCATTGGGGGAAGTTTCCTTGGCATGGGAGGAGGTGTTGGCGTCGCGGAGGACACCTCCGTTTTTGGGCCGGGTTTTGTGATAGGTTGTGGGGGGGCACTGGCCACGCCAGTTTTTTTGGAAGGTTTTAGTTTTTTATTAAAAGTCTTTCCTACTGTCAATTCGGATAGGCTCGGCACAGGAACCACGGATTGTTTCTTCATGCTTGAGGGCTGCTTAGGTTGAATATGAAGTCTTGACCGTACGGTGTCGCGAGGCGGAAGTTGCAGACGGCCCGGGTTTAACGAAATTGCTGGCCCCGGAACTTTCTCGGTATGTGATAAAACACTAAGATCGACAATAACCGAGTCGACCCATTCTGTTCGTGCCGGTGAGATTAGCAGAAGCATAAGAATTAAGCTTACGGCAGGAAGCCCGATAAAAAGCCAAGGTCCATGGGCGGCAGATGACCAAACAAAGCCGTTCTGAGCGCGTGTCGTTTTCGACTGGGGCAAAATCACACCTCCAAAGTACTAGATCATAGGCACCTGCGCGTTCGGCATTACCTCGTGATTCCCTAAATAATTCAGGGGATAATAACCAAGCGCCAGTTTTGACACAAGTAGGTTTGGCCCATCTTCTATCCTCCTATCAACCCTTTATAAAAGAGCGGAGTTCATTATGAATCTCACTATTTGTCGCAATTACCTCACTGTTTTCAATCATGCGTCCTCGGCCGCTGAAATCAGAGACCATGCCGCCAGCTTCTCTTACCAAAACAATTCCCGCGGCAACGTCCCAAGAGTTTAGCCCCTTCTCCCAGAAACCCTCAAATCGGCCGGCCGCAACATATGCGAGGTCTAGAGCAGCTGACCCAAAGCGTCGAACGCCCGCAGATACAGCCATAACGCGCTTTAGTTCAGCTAAAAATACCTCATGATCCTCGCGCCCAATAAACGGAATTCCGGTAGCGAAAATAGCTTCATCCATGCTGCATCGACTAGAAACTCGCAGCCTTGTGCTGTTAAGATGCGCCCCTCTGCCTTTTTCTGCCCAAAACATTTGGTCTGAGATCGGTTCATAAACGACGCCTGCATATAACCCACCATCTCGTTCCAACGCAATGGAAACTGCAAAATGGGGCAAACCATGGAGAAAATTTAATGTGCCGTCCAGAGGATCGACAATCCACCGGTTGGAAATATCAGCGCCTCTGATAATGCCGCGTTCTTCCATGACGAAACCGAAGTTAGGGCGGGCTTTTTTGAGCGTATCGAAAATGATTTTTTCTGCTCGTCGATCGGCTTCAGAGACGAAATCTGCAGGTCCCTTTCTTGACACTTGGAGAGCTTCTATTTCCCCGAAATTGCGCACTAAATTTCTGCCCGCTTTGCCCGCGGCATCTATCATTACATTTATCAGGGCAGATCCATAAGTACCCGCACGGGATCGTTGCACAATATTCGTACCTCGGTATTAAAGCCCAGTTTTAGCTACTGTCTGGGCTGGTTAGTCTTTCGCGCGTTCCATGTAGGTCCCATCTTCGGTTCGCACAACAACCCTAGTACCCGCACCGATGTGCGGTGGCACGAGAATTTTAACACCGTTATCTAAAACTGCAGGCTTAAAAGAAGACGAAGCTGTTTGACCTTTTACTACTGCATCTGCCGCGACGACTTCAGCAATTATAGTATCTGGCAGTTGTATACCGATGGGTGATCCCTCGTGCATTTCAATGGTAACATTCATGCCGTCTTGCAAAAAAACTATAACTTCAGAGCCTATGAATTCGGTATGGATGCTGACCTGATCGTAGGTTTCATTGTCCATAAAAGTGTGACTATCTCCATCAGAAAAAAGAAATTGAAACTCTCGTTGCTCAAGCGTTGCGCGCGCAACTTTTTCTGAAGAGCGGAATCGCTCATTCAATTTTGTACCTGTGCGGATTTCTTTCAGCTCAACTTGCAGATAAGCTCCACCTTTTCCGGGTTGAGTGTGCTCTGTTTTGACAGCGCGCCAAAGTGCACCTTTGTGCTCAATTACCATTCCCGGACGTATGGCATTCCCGTCGATTTTCATGGCTGTATAATCCGGTTCTAATTGCTATGCACATAATTCGAGTGCAAGATAACTGATTGGAAGGTTCTTAACAGTTTGATTGGCTAGTGGCAATCATTCTGAAAATTGGCGCGCAGTCGGGGTCTGTCGATGGTAAATCGACCGGTAAAATTTGTGTAACCTTATCGAATTAGCTACCGCTTGGTAAAACGCACCATTGTATTACGTGGAGTGATCGTTTTGAGTGAAACATTTGATTTTATAATAATTGGGGCGGGCTCGGCGGGTTGTGTCCTAGCTAACAGGCTGTCTGCTGCCACTGACGTCCGCGTTTGTCTTTTGGAGGCCGGACCTTCAGATTTTAATCCATTGATTCATATGCCAGCGGGCTTCATGAAATTAATGAAAAATCCAACCTATAATTGGCTTTATGAGACCCAACCCTCAGAGTGGACAGGAGGCCGGAGAATTGGAATTCCTAGGGGCAAAGCTCTGGGGGGATCCTCATCAATTAATGGCTGTATATTCAACCGAGGCATGGCGGATGACTTTAATCAATGGGCGCAAATGGGAAATCCCGGCTGGGGCTATGATGATATATTACCTCATTTTAAAAATCTTGAGAATTATTCCGGTAACGATCCGAGCGGCAGACGTGGTAAAAATGGCCCCCTAAGGGTTACGCCAAGCGATTGGCAACACCCTCTAGTAGAAGCCTTCATGGACGGTGCAGAAACGCTGGGTATTCCGCGTAATTCTGACTATAATGGAGCATGTCAAGAGGGGACATCATATACCCAACGCACAATTGTGCGTGGGCGGCGACAAAGTGCATCAACAGCTTTTCTTAGGCCAATAAAGCAGCGTGCAAATCTAGAAATCAGAACTAATGCGCATGTGACGTCCCTGCAGTTTGAGGGGCGACGCTGTACAGGTGTAAAGTATCAAAGTGGCGGTCGCAGTGGCAGATCTGTGAGCATCAGGGCCAATTGCGAGGTTATTTTATCTGGTGGCGTGATTAATTCACCGCAACTTCTCCAGTTGGCTGGGATTGGTGATCCTGACCACTTAAAAAAATTGGGTATTGAAGTGCGTAATGCCTTGCCCGGCGTAGGGCAAAATTTACGTGATCATTTTACGCCACGTTTTACTGCGCGCGTTAAAAACACCGACACTTTTAATGAGCGTGTGCATGGCGTTCGTCTTGTGGGCGAAACGTTAAAATGGTTGCTCCGCAAGCCCTCAGTGCTCGGCATTCCGGCGACGGTATGTTACGCGTTTGCGCGCTCGGAACCAGCACTAGATACTAGCGATCTGCAAATCACATTTATGCCTGCGAGCTACAAAGAAGGCCATCAAAGTCAGTTAGATGACAAGCCAGGCATGACGATTGCGGCGTGGCAGCAACGCCCTGACAGCTTGGGGGCTGTATTAGCGCGATCCAGTGACCCATTTGATAAACCAGAGATCAATGCTAATTATCTAGGGGAAGATAGTGACCGCCGTACTTTGCTAGCTGGACTGAAATTAGCAAGAAAATTGCTGCGCACTAAACCCATGGAAAAATACTTCGCCGGAGAACTTTATCCCGGAGAGGACGTTGCAAGTGATGAGGACTTATTGGCGACAGCCCGGGAACGCGGCACCACAGTATTCCATATGATGGGAACGTGTCGTATGGGGCCAGCCTATAAAGGTGATACCGTCGTAAATCACGAGCTCAAGGTCCACGGCCTAGAGGGGCTTCGCGTAATAGACGCGTCGATTATGCCGACAATGCCATCGGCTAACACTAATGCGTCATCACTAATGATTGGGGAGAAGGGGGCAGAAATTATACGCAGCGCTTACGCCGCTCAATTTATCTGAATATCTGCTGCGCTGATCATAGCGTTCAACGCTCTGACCCCGGCAGCAGGACCGTCGAGGTGATCCCATACGGCGCCTACGACGGCTAAAAAGTTTGCACCTGCTTGGACTAGCGGAGCACCATTATCTGCGTTGATGCCTCCGATTGCGACACACGGAATTTGAAAAAAAAATTCATCCCACCAGGTTAAAATTTCCTGTGTTGCCCTGAATTCAGGTGTTTTCGTACCTGACTGAAAAAAAGCACCGAATGCAACATAGTCGGCGCCCGCATCGGCAGCCTCTAGGGCAAAATGACGGGAGTCATGGCATGTAACGCCTACGATTGCGTCATCGCCAACTACCGATCTAGCCTCTTTGTAAGCTGCATCTCTCTGACCAATATGAACGCCACCACAACCCATTTCGACAGCGAGGTCTGGGCGATCATTCATGATGAAAGGTACATTGCGGCTCTCGGCGACCGGCATTAGTTTTTCTATTGCCCGCCGGATGGTGTCATCGTCCGATCCTTTGAGACGAAGTTGCAAAGCACCTACGTGGCCTGCGTCCAAGGCAGCGGCGAGCATTTCTGAGAAAATAGATGGGCGGAGGACTGGTGGAGTTATGATATAGAGGGAGCACCGTCGCTTATTCATCGCTAATTCTGTCACTTAAGATGCGGGCATTATGCGGGTAAAAAATTCTTTTGCGTCAATGACGTTAACACCCTTTTCCGCAGCCATTTCAGTGATTTTAATGGCTGTTGCATTAGGAAGGTCAATGATAATACCCACGCCACCGTGACGGATCGTCGCGATCGCAAGCCCGGCCTTATCGCCGCAATAAAACCAAGCATTCCCCAAAGCTGCCGGGTATGCAGACTTGAGGATTGCGATTCTCTCGGCGAATAAGCTAGGCCCCATAGCAGCGCTCAACTCGGGCGGACTCGCCAAGTCAATGACAGTACCGGCATTGGTCGCTGTTTTGAGTGCTGACTGTGCTCCGTTTGCGTCTTGGATGATGATCATTGGATCGCTTTTTACCCCTTAATGACATTCGCTATTGGGCTCCCACAACGTGTAACAAGGCAGTGTGTAAATAAGCTGTCTGAGCTGCGGATAAAAAATTAACGCGTGTTGGCCAAGGCAATAGCTGAGTCTGACATGCGATTTGAAAAACCCCATTCATTGTCATACCACGAGAGGACTCGGACAAAATTTCCACCAATAACTTGGGTTTGAGTAGAGTCAAAGTTGGAGGAAGCAGGATTGTGATTAAAATCAATCGATACCAGCGGACGGTCGTTGTACACCATAACACCTTGTAAATGTCCTTCTGCGGCAACCTTGATAGCGGAATTGATTTCGTCGACAGAAGTATCGCGTGTCGCGGAGAACGTTAAGTCAATCATGGAGACGTTTGGAGTTGGCACACGAACTGACGTACCATCTAGTTTACCATTCAGCTCGGGTAAAACCAAGCCTACGGCTTTTGCAGCCCCGGTCGAGGTTGGAATTATAGATTGTGCAGCCCCACGGGCACGCCGCGGATCTGAATGCAGGGTGTCAAGAACGGGTTGGTCTCCTGTGAAAGCGTGGACTGTAGTCATGAAGCCTTTCTCTATGCCAACAGACTTGTGCAAAACATCCGCTACAGGCGCCAAGCAATTGGTGGTGCATGAGGCATTGGAAACGATATCTTGGTCGGGTGCTAAACTCGTGTGGTTAACCCCATATACTATGGTGTTATCTACATCCTTGCCAGGCGCGGAAATTAGGACTTTTCTTGCTCCAGCAATTAAGTGTGCAGAAGCACTCTGGCGATCCACAAAGAGACCAGTGCATTCCATGGCCACATCGACTGCCAAATCATTCCACGGTAGGTTTTTGGGATCTTTCTCTGCTGTAACTTTAATCGGGCCTGTCCCGACATTCATTGTGTCACCCTCCACATCGATACTTTGTTGCAGCACTCCATGGACCGAGTCATATTTTAACAGATGAGCATTCATCTCTGCGGAGCCCAGGTCGTTAATAGCCACTACGCGGATATCATTGCGTTGCGATTCTAAAATCGCGCGAAGCACTAATCGGCCAATCCGACCGAAACCATTAATCGCAACACGAACCGTCATATTTTATTTTCCTTCTACAAAAAGTGTATAACCATAAAGACTAATAAAATGAGTGGGAAGTGAGATGTCTCCTAACTCATTAGGACTTCTTTATGAGCAGTTGTACTTCGTGAACAGGGAATTTGTTTATCATGTTGTCATAACTTCGAATACGCTCAGCCGTCAATTAAATTTTTAATTTGTCCAGCCCTGGACGTATTGGAAGGATTGGAGAATTTATGAAATTAGTCTCGTATTTTAAAAAATCTATGGTTGTGGTTGACGTATCAAAAATGTTGGGGCTAAGCTGTGGATAAATTATTCATAAATTTTGATCGTCTATATCGGAGGTCTGATAGGTGACGGAGAATTCAGCTTTGCGAAAACCTAGTCGAATAGCCGATGCGCAGCGTCGCTTGGACAGCGCTGTGGCACAATTAGAGGCAGTGCTGAAACGGTCTAAAGGTTCCCCAATTATCTACGATCAGGGCCGCAATACTGCCGAAGACGACTCTGCTGCGATGCAAGCGGAGGTTGAAGATTTAAAAAGGACAAATGCTCAGGTTAAGCAAGTCAATAAAGAAGTTGCCGGGCGGCTTGATAAAGTCATAGAGGGCTTGAGAGCTTCACTGGATTGCTGACGTCAAAAAAATTATAAACCTGAATTGGAGTTATGATGGCGCAGGTATCAGTTGAGATTAACGGACGCGCCTATCAAATCACATGCGACGACGGACAAGAAGCACATTTGCGTCGTCTAGGTGGCTATATTAATAACAGAGTAAGGGAGCTCGTTGCTGCAGTCGGGGAAGTTGGAGATAGTAGGCTCTTGGTAATGGTCTCACTATTGATTGCGGATGAATTGTCAGATGCCTACGCAGAACTAGGCTTGGCGAAGAGGGTGGATGACGTAAATAAGCGCATGGATCAACATGAGAGCTTATCAGTTGTTATGGAAAATTTAGCTGAACGTATCGAATATATTGCCGAAACCCTCGAAGCGACCTAATTTAATTCTTAGGGCGGTCTGCTGCCGAATATGTTAGGTCTTTGAATCCCGGGGCCAACGATATTTTCAAGGGAACTGTTCCTGGCCGGCCTGTGGGCCGGGCACACGGTGCCCACCTGCACAAATCGCAGGCCTGGAGGATTAATCCGGCCGACGGTTCGGCGGCACCGTCTTCTCTAAAATTATAAACTTACGGATAATAGCATCATCGATTACGAAAAATATATCGACCGTAAAAAAGCAGTCTTTCGAAAAACCGCGAAGTTACGACGTCAAGACGCCGTTGCGGCAATGAACCCAAAAGCCGCTTCTGAAGCGCTTGCAAAGAATGTTTGCTCAGCGGTTAAGGGGCGGTCGCCGGGCGTTGTCTCTAGTTACTTACCCATTGGTGATGAAATTAATCCAGAGAGAGCCATTTGCTTGCTGGTTAGCCGAGGGTGGCGACAGGTACTGCCAGTGGTTGTGTCTCGAACTGAGCCACTTATTTTTCGCGCTTGGTTAGATGGCGACGCACTGGATAATGGCCCAATGCGCACCCGTCACCCATCAGTAAGCGCGGAGGAACTGCAGCCTGAAGTATTACTAGTGCCGATGTTAAGTTTTGATCTCAGGGGGCAACGAATGGGATGGGGTGGTGGATTTTACGATCGAACCATCGCAGAGCTTCGTGGGAAAGTGTCTTTGCTTGCTATCGGCGTTGCGTTCGAAGCGCAGCGCGTCTGTGAAGTGCCGAATGGTAAATTTGACGCACCTCTCGACGCCATTGCAACGGATGTTGGCCTTCATTGGGTAGAGAAGAAATTATGCGCATCCTAATGGTCGGTGACGTGGTTGGCAAAAGTGGAAGAGTGGCCTTGACTGACCATCTGCCATGTTTACGGGAACGCCTCCGTTTAGATTTCGTAGTTGTCAACGGAGAGAATGCTGCCCACGGATTTGGGATTACGGCAAAAATTTGTTCTGAATTGTATGAGTTCGGTGCCGATGTGATTACTACGGGTAACCACGTTTGGGACCAGCGCGAGATAATGAACCACATTGATAAAGACCCTAAATTACTCCGTCCCTTGAATTATCCCGTCGGCACGCCCGGTAAAGGTAGTGGGATTTTCGATGCACCTAGGGGTCGTAAGGTTGCCGTTGTGCACCCGATGTGCAGGTTATTTATGGATCCTCTTGACGATCCCTTCGCTGGGACAGAGAGAGTAATATCTCACATAAAGCTTGGCATAGATGCCCATGTGATTCTTGTTGATGTGCATGGCGAGGCAACTAGCGAAAAACAATCTCTTGGCCATATATTGGATGGTCGAGTCTCGGCTGTGGTCGGCACCCACACCCATGTTCCTACGGCTGACCATCAGATTCTGCCCGGAGGCACCGGGTTTGTTACAGATCTTGGCATGACAGGCGACTATAACTCGGTTATTGGTATGAAGAAAGAGGCTGCTTCTGCGCGCTTTGCGACCAAGATTCCGCAGGGGCGCCTTGAGCCCGCTGACTGTGAGGCCACCTTGTGCGCAGCTTTTATTGAAACCGATGATGCTACGGGTTTGACCATCCGGATTGACCCGGTACGGGTAGGTGGTAGGCTGTCTCAGACCGAGCCGACCTAAACTATTCGTTGTCCACCCTGCCCCAATATCGCCATATCGCTCTTCTACAATAGGGGTTAAAGATTCAATATCGTTTAAATAATAGGAATCGTGGTCTTTTTCCTCTATATATGGTATTTAATATTTTAGCACATCATATGGTATTTAATGTTTTAGCACATCACATGATTTAGATTGAATCAGAAGGTTAAGCGTTCATGGCTGGCCACTCAAAATTTAAGAATATCATGCATCGTAAGGGCCGACAGGATGCCAAGCGAGCTAAGGTCTTTGCAAAACTTGGTAAAGAACTCTCAGTGGCAGCCCGTGACGGGTCAGACCCTGATTTTAACCCAAGGCTTCGCTTGGCGATTGCGGCGGCTAAAGCTCAGAACATGCCGAATGATAATATTCAGCGAGCGATTAAAAGAGCTGAGGGAGGTGACATGGCAAACTATGAAGAAGTGCGCTACGAAGGGTATGGTCCGGGCGGTGTGGCTGTCATTGTCGAGACCTTGACAGATAATCGCAACCGAACGGCATCGGAGGTTCGATCAGCTTTTTCCAAGCATGGCGGTAACCTTGGGGAGACGGGTTCGGTCAGCTTTATGTTTGATCGGGTTGGCTTAATTCAATATCCAGCAAATATAGCAAGTTCTGAAGATATGTTTGAAGCGGCTTTAGAGGTGGGCGCTGGGGATGTAGACTCGAATGAGGATGGGCATGAGATCGCTTGCGGCGTTGAGGATTTTTCGGCCGTTCGAGATGCTCTAGAGGAAAAATTTGGCCCTGCTGAAGGCGCGCGGCTCGACTGGAAGCCCCAAAATGGAGTTTCAGTAAATGAGGATGCGACAGGAACTTTATTTAAATTACTCGACCTTCTTGATGATAACGATGATGTTCAGCATGTCGCAGCTAACTTCGAGGTTGATGACGATATCCTCGAACGTCTGGGTGCTTGAGAGCGGGTGGGGCAATAGCGCGATGCGCCTATTAGGTATCGATCCCGGTCTTCGGCAAACCGGCTGGGGGATAATAGCGGTTCATGGTAATCGTATGCGATATGTTGCCGATGGGGCTGTCTCCAGCGATGCTAAGCTCACCTTAGCTGAGCGTTTGGTGCAATTACATGATGGTTTAACCGCTGTTGTGCAGCAATATGACCCGCATGAGGCTGCCGTAGAAGAGACTTTCGTCAATGCCAACCCCACTTCGACGTTGAAGCTGGGACAGGCGCGGGGCGTAACCATTTTAGTCCCGGCAAAAGCAGGTATGAGAGTCTACGAATACACTCCGAATCAAGTCAAGAAAACCGTTGTTGGTTCAGGTCACGCGGCGAAAGAGCAAATTCAAATGATGGTAAAAAATCTCTTGTCTAGATGCGAAATTGCAACGCCTGATTCCGCTGATGCGTTGGCTGTTGCCATTTGTCATGCTCACCAGCGTGGGCGGCAATCATTTGTAGCGCGTATGGCGGGCAAAGAAACTGTCGAGGTAGCAAAATGATCTCGCGACTTAAGGGGATTATCGACGCTATTGACGAGGACAGTGCTATTATTGACGTGGGTGGTGTTGGGTATTTGATTTTTGCGTCTTCCAAGACTTTATCGAGTCTCGCTATCGGGCAAGAGGCATGCGTAGAAATTGAGACACATGTTCGCGAAGATCACATACACTTGTTCGGTTTTGCGAACGCGGGTGAGCGAGAATGGTTCCGTTTGCTGACGTCGGTTCAAGGTGTTGGTACGAAAGTTGGCTTGGCTCTAGTTGGGCTTCTCTCCCCAAATGATCTTCACCAAGCGGTGGCCGCTGCTGATAAATTAGCATTTACACGTGCGCCAGGTGTTGGTCCAAAATTGGCAAATCGTATTTTGAGTGAACTCACAGATAAAGTCGATAAAATAGGCTGGGATGCTATGGGGAGAGCTACACACAGCTTTTCTCTGTCGCAGCCCGCGAACCCTAATCCACCAACTGCCGCGGCAGACGCTGCCTCGGCACTAGTAAATTTAGGCTACGGTCCATCAGAGGCATTTGGCGCAATCTCGCGCGTAGTTAATAACTTAGGGGGTGATGCGGGTGTCGAAGTCTTAATTCAAGGCGGCTTGAAAGAACTGGCAAACGAATGAATAGCGATCTATCCCGAGACGGCCGAATTGTGAGCCCAGAAGTCTATTCTGGTGAGCCTGAAGAGCGAGATTTTCAAGACTCGCCGACACGTCCACTGCGTCTCGAAGATTTTATCGGCCAAACCAAAGTTTGTGACAATTTATATGTCTTCGTTAAAGCTGCTCGAAGCCGATCGGAAGCGATGGATCACGTACTTTTTCACGGACCCCCGGGCCTTGGCAAAACAACTTTAGCCCAAATAGTTGCCAATGAACTGGGAGTGGGGTTCCGTGCGACTTCTGGTCCCGTGATTGCGAAAGCTGGCGACTTAGCAGCAATTCTTACAAATCTCCAGCCCATGGACGTGCTGTTTATTGATGAGATCCACCGATTGAATCCAGTAGTTGAGGAAATCCTTTATCCCGCTATGGAGGACCGTCAGCTTGATTTGATCATCGGCGAGGGGCCCGCTGCTCGCAGCGTTCGGATCGACTTGCCGCACTTTACGTTAGTTGGTGCCACGACGCGCTCAGGCTTACTTACAACTCCGCTGCGGGAACGCTTCGGCATCCCGCTCAGGCTTGATTTTTATGACCCAGAGGATCTGCGTCATATTGTCAACCGAGGAGCAAAGTTGCTGGGATTTAATCTGACTGAGGGCGGTGCACGCGAGATAGCCGGCCGCGCTAGAGGGACTCCAAGAGTTGCCGGTCGCTTACTTCGTCGCGTTCGAGATTTCGCAGTGATGGAAACGGAAAACGTGGTTGATGCATCAAGTGCGGACCGGGCGCTGAATAAATTAGAGGTGGATCGCAAGGGACTAGATGCAATGGACCGCCGCTATTTGGCGTGTATTGCCGGCAATTACGACGGCGGTCCTGTAGGGGTTGAGACCCTAGCAGCGGCACTATCTGAACAACGCGATACCATTGAAGAGGTGATTGAGCCGTTTTTAATTCAGCAGGGACTTCTTGTTCGCACACCGCGCGGACGTGTTTTAGCCCATGCGGGGTATGGGCATTTAGGGATAGAGGTACCGTCAGAGACCACGCAACTGAAGCTATCAGTGGGGCTGGGAATGGAGGCGGATGATGGTTAACATCTCACCGCATGGTTGTTTTGTTCGGGATTACTGCGAAGAGATTGAGTCTGATGGCATTGTTTGTTATGCGAATTACTTGCGCTATGCTGAGCGTGCGAAGGCAGAGATGATACGTGCCGCAGGATTTGCCAATTCTAAATTGATGGCTAAAAACTGTTTCGCGATGGGTGTGAGGCGATGCAATACCGAGTATATGTGTTCCGGCCTCTTGGAAGATAGTTTGGAGGTTAACATTGTTTTGACGCGCGTTGGTGGTGCGACCCTGAGTAAGATCCAGAGTGAAAAGCTTAAAGACGAAAATTTGGTAAAAATGGATTTTAAATTCGGGTGCATCAAGCAAGATGGACGTCCCTCGCGATTACCGGAGGCCCTCCGTAATGAGCTCGCGCAACACACAAATAAGCAATGAGTTCTGTGATAACAAACCGGGATGGACCATGGAAAATCAAATCGTTGATGCCGTGACCTTAGGTGGCTCCGCCGCCGATCTTAACTTCAGTATGACGGCGCTGTTTTTTCGCGCTGATTTTGTAGTTAAAACGGTAATTATAATTTTACTTTTTGCGTCAGTCTGGTGCTGGGCAATTATTTTCCAAAAGAGTTTTTCAGTGAGAAGGTTAAATGCCCAGTCGAATGAATTTGAGAGGGTATTTTGGTCGGGGAATTCCTTGGATGATCTTTACGATAGAATAAGTGCGCAGGCGCGAGACCCAATGTCCGCGATTTTTTCAGCGGCTATGCGCGAGTGGCGAAGGTCGTCACAGGGGCAGGGTGCAAGTAGTGCTTCGGTGGGTTTGGCTGAACGCATTGACAGAGTAATGCATATTACGATGACCCGAGAAATGGACCGCGCCGAACGTTATATGACATTTCTTGCCACGACGGGGGCCACCGCACCCTTCATTGGCCTTTTTGGAACAGTTTGGGGAATAATGAACAGCTTTCAATCGATTGCAATTTCTAAAAACACATCATTGGCAGTTGTCGCGCCCGGGATCGCCGAGGCCCTTTTTGCGACAGCATTAGGTTTGCTTGCCGCTATTCCGGCCGTAATCGCATTCAATAAATTGAGCCGTGACTTAGATCGCTATGCCGGGCGGCTTGAGAGTTTTTCTGGCGAATTTGGAGCGATCTTAAGCCGTGAGCTGGATAACGGAGGGTAATATTATGGCAGCCATGCAAACGCGTTCGCGACGTTACGCAATTCGGCGAGCACAGCCTATGAGCGAGATTAACGTGACACCCTTTGTAGATGTGATGCTCGTTTTATTGGTAATTTTCATGGTTACGGCGCCATTATTGACTGTTGGGGTCAAAATTGATTTGCCTAAAACCCGAGCTGGTGCTGTATCGGGCAGTGATGAACCTCTCGCTATTTCCGTTGACCGTGAAGGGCGAGTCTTTGTGCAAGATACAAAGACTGATCTTGACGGTTTGGTGCCAAAGCTGAAGGCGATTTCGGGTAATAATCCTAATATCCGGATATTTGTTCGTGGTGATGCGGGAGTGAATTACGGGCGCGTTATGGCAGTGATGGGGGAAGTTAATAGGGCAGGTTTCCGGAAGCTTGCATTGATTGCGGGTGAACCAACCCGCAAGAATCAAGGGGAGTCGAAGGTTAAGGCCAAGGAACAGGCTAACTAATTCATGCGAGGCTGGTTTTTTGGCTCATTGCTCCTCCATGTCGCGGTGGTTTTTGTGGCTTATTTTGGTTTGCCCCATATGAAAAGTGATTTGGCATTATTAGATACTGCGATCATAGTTAATGTTGTTCATGTAGAGGAGGATAGCAATCCGCCTCCCAAACCTGTGAGAGAGAAAAAATCATTCGCCCAAGAGGTCCCTGAGGCTCCGCCACCGCCGCCACAGGTTTTAAGGAAAGTACCACGACCGCCAATGTTAGCGCTAGAACCTAAGCCAGAACCCAAGCCAGAACCTAAACCAGAACCTAAGCCAGAACCTAAGCCAGAACCTAAGCCAGAACCTAAGCCAGAACCTAAGCCAGAACCTAAGCCAGAACCTAAGCCAGAGCCTAAGCCAGAGCCTCAGCAAAAAAATGAGACAAAGCTCACTGAAAAGCCAAAATTTTTGAAACGGAAACCGCCTAAGAAGCCTAAACCCAAGGATCAGTTCGCATCGGTTTTAAAAACGATTGAGGAATTGAAAAAAACACCACGCCCAATTCGGAGAGATAAGTTGGATAGGCCTAAAGATCCCCCTAAATCATCATTTGAGGAGTCTATCGCGACAGTATTACAGGGAAACCAGTCAACAAAAAAATATAATGCCACGCGACCTCTCTCTATAAGTGAGATCGATTTAGTCCGACGCCAGATCAGCCGGTGTTGGATTCTTCCCGCCGGTGCTAAGAATGCAAAGGATCTTCGAATCGCCATCAAAGTGGTAATGAACAGAGATGGGACGGTCCGTGAGGCGAGGATACTAAATTCATCGCGGATGCTAGCCGATCGCTTTTTTCGAACTGCGGCAGAGGCAGCGAGAAGAGCGGTCTTGAATCCGCGGTGTAATCCGCTCAAGTTGCCATTTGAAAAATATGAACAATGGCAAACCATGACGTTGAACTTCAATCCCAAGGAGCTGTTCTAAACATGAAAAGGCAAAGGTCCACCCGGTTATTTGTTGCGGGACTAATCTATGTATTGGCTGCTTTAGCCATGTCGCAAGCAAAGGCTGAACTGAAGATTGATATTACCAAGGCAGTTGTCGAACCGATACCAATTGCGGTGACAAAGTTTGTTAGGGGTAAATCTTCGCAGTCGCAGTATGGGGAGGACATGGCGCGTGTGATTGCAGCCAATTTAGAGCGTTCCGGGTTATTCAAAGCAGTTGACCCTAGATCCTTTATTCAGAAACCAAGTGATATTCAAAATTTACCTAGGTTTGGAGATTGGCGGTTGATCAATGTGCAAGCACTAGTCAATGGTCGCGCGCACATTGTAGCTGATGGCAGGCTTCGTGTGGAATTTCGCCTCTGGGATGTTCTGGCTGAGCAACAAATGGTTGGTTTAGCCTATTTTACGATCCCAGATAATTGGCGGCGCGTTGCGCATATTATCTCTGACGCCATTTATAAACGCTTAACAGGCGAGGATGGATATTTTGATACACGGGTAGTTTACATTTCAGAGAGTGGTCCTGCCATTCGTCGCGTCAAGCGTCTGGCAATCATGGATCAGGACGGGGCCAATCACCGATTTTTGACAGACGGAAGTTCCCTCGTGCTTACGCCAAGGTTTTCTCCGACGCTCCAAGAAATTACCTATCTCTCCTATCATGGCAACGTACCCCGTGTGTATATTTTCAATATCGACTCAGGGCGCCACGAAATTCTTGGTGACTTTCCTGGTATGACTTTTGCACCCCGTTTCTCGCCTGATGGGAAAAGCGTGATCATGAGTATGGCGAAAGATGGTAATACCGAAATCTACTCTATGCAGCTCTCCACTCGTAAGGTAAATCGGCTGACTAACCATACTGCGATTGACACCTCGCCCAGTTTTGCGCCCGCCCAGGATCGTGTAGTTTTTAACTCTGACCGGGGAGGGTCACAGCAACTATATGTCATGAACGCAGATGGTTCCCGTGTTAGACGTATTTCCCATAGGAAAGGGCGGTATGCGACGCCGGTTTGGTCTCCCCGCGGAGACTTGATCGCTTTTACTAAATTTACAGGCGGTGTCTTTTATATAGGGGTAATGTATCCGGACGGCACAGGTGAACGCTTATTGTCAAAGGATTTTTTAGTTGAAGCTCCAACTTGGTCGCCCAACGGCAGAGTGTTAATGTTTTTTCGTAAAAGCCGCACAAAAGCCGATGGAACCGGGGGTAAGTCGAGGTTATGGTCCATTGATTTGACCGGATATAATGAGCGCGAAATAGTTACGCCCACTAATGCATCCGATCCGGCATGGTCTCCATTGATTCCGTAACTGAAGCTATGGTCAAAATACTGTTACTTTTTTGTAATATCTTTGTGATTCAATGGCTTTCAGCAAAAAAAACGCTTGGAATCATCCGGTAAGCTCGTTAGAAAGTGATTGGGCCCATGTATCGGAAGGTTATTTGCCTTGTCTGATGTTTTGAGCGTAAAATTGTATCTTACAAATTCCCGGTAAGGGGGAGATGAACATGCGACTTAAGTTTTTCGGAATTCTCGCAGCTGTTGCCTTGGTAAGTGCCTGCGAAACCGCTTCGGAAGAGAGCGGCGCGAAATCCAGTGGCGGAGCAACCTCTAGTGCGGCTAGTGCGGCTCAAACCTCTGCGCCGGCCGTCCAAGGTATAAAAGCGGGATCACAACAAGATCTCGTAGTGAACGTTGGGGACCGTGTGTTCTTCGATTATGACAGCTATGCGGTTCGCACAAATCAGCAAAACACATTAGATAAGCAGATTGGGTGGATGAAATCTAATCCTTCTGTGTCAGTGCAGATTGAAGGTCATGCGGACGAGCGTGGTACGCGCGAATACAACTTGGCTTTGGGTGAGCGAAGGGCCAACGCAGTTAAAGATTATTTGGCTGCTGGCGGTGTTAACCCATCGCGTATTAAGACCATTTCTTACGGTAAAGAGCGCCCTGTTGCACTCGGGTCGAACGAAGAAGCATGGTTACAAAATCGTCGAGGTGTTACTCGAGTGGTGAGTGCCGGTAGCTAAGGCTCGGCTGTCGCGGCTTAACGTTCCGGCGGTGCTTGCCTCTCCGGTTGCAACCGGAACAGGCAAAGGCCATAATTATGCGTTGAAGTCATCGCTAGGTGTGCCAGGCGGGGGAAGAGAGACGTGGAATGTTTTGTTGTCAACGTTGAGTCGGTTGCAGGAAGGCAGGACGCGTAAATTATGAAATCCGTTAAGTGTGGAAGGTTAGCCTTACTGTTGGGGCTCGTCTATCCGTTTATTGTATCAATGCAAGTCAAGGCCCAAGAGTTAAGTCCACTCCTTAACAGGTTGGATCGGTTGGAGCGTGATATCAAAACACTTAATTTCCAAGCCTCTGGTATTAACAATCGCATCGTCACAGAGGATAAGCGTACCAGAGACGACAGCTCAGAAAGCATTTCCAATGGAGCCTTTCCAAAATACGTAGCGTCACGTTTAAACCAGCGTATGAATAATTTAGAGCAAGATCTTCGTGCGGGTACTGGTAACATGGAAATGGCGACCCATCAGCTCCAGAAATTGACGGATCGGTTTGACAAATTGATCGGTGATATCGATTACCGGCTTGGTGTAATTGAAGGCGCTTTGGGTCTCAGCGGCCCCCCCTCCCTAGCTGGGCAATTCCGCGGGACAAACGATGTCCTACAGCAGGGCGTACCCGCAGTGCCGTCATCGGTTGGCGCACCGACCTCAGTGATTGCATCAGGGACTCCTTCACTGGGTCTTGGGCCTACAGCCGCAAATCCGCAGATTAAGCGGACTGAAACTGACCAAACTTTTGGCTCTCTGGGAACAGTCTCCGCAAGAGCTGTTGGCCAAATGACAGTTAGTAAACCCGTGCTGCCATTAGGAAATAGAACCTCAACAGGTAATGCAAAACAAACAGTGCCAGCAACGCCCGGGCGGAGCACAGGATCTTCGCCATCAGTGGTTCAGTCCAGCCCAGCGCGAACAAATACGAGAATTTTACCCCTTGGCAGTCCTCGGGAGCAGTACACCTATGCGTTTAATCTTTTGCGTCAAACCAATTATCAGCAGGCGGAAATTGCCTTAAAGCAATTTGTGGCGGAGAACGGTGATGATCCGTTGGCAGGTAACGCAAGCTATTGGTTAGGCGAGACATTTTACGTCCGCGCTGACTATCAGCAGGCGGCTCAGGTATTTTTTGAGGCCTTTCAGTCTAACCCTAAAAACCGAAAAGCACCGGATATGCTACTTAAATTGGGAATGTCTCTGGAACAATTAGGGAAGAATACGGAGGCGTGTGCCACTTTTGAAAAAGTTGCCGTAGACTTTGGCAAGGCCTTTCCGCGCATCAAAAACTCTTTAGAACGCGAACGGAAGCGCGCCGCTTGTCCATGAACGGAATCGACGCAGATATAGATTCTTTATCGGGGTTTTCCGCCCGCATGGAACATTTCGGACCATTTGAGCTATGCCCGCACATAGCCGTAGCTGTATCCGGAGGTAGCGACAGCATGGCGTTGACGCTTTTGGCAAATGAATGGGTGAAAACCAACGGTGGAAAAGTCACAGCTTTGACAGTCGACCACGGGATTCGCGAGACTGCTGCTGAAGAAGCCGGGCAAGTCAGGTCTTGGCTCATGACTCGAGGTATTGTGCATAAAACGCTAAAATGGAGGGGTGGTATTCCCACTAAGGGAATACAAAATGCTGCGCGATGTGCTCGATATTCGCTTCTTGACGACTGGTGTGGCACGAACTCTGTTCTCCATTTACTCGTGGGCCATACATTAAACGATCAGGCAGAAACTCTAGTTATGCGACTCCAGAGAGGCAGTGGTCCTGACGGCCTCGCGGCGATGAGCGCGGTGCGTGAACTGAATTCTTGTCGTATTTTAAGACCCATATTAGGATCAGACCGGGGAAATTTGCGTGCATATCTCCGTGGGTACAAGCAGAAATGGTTGGTGGATCCGTCAAATATTGACCCTCGATTTGCCCGTTCTCAGCTCCGAAAAGCTGGTAAATTAGATTGCAATGATTTAGCGATAGCTGCGCGCCACTATGGGTTGGCGCGCCAATCACGAGACAAAGCAACAAATAGGATGTTGGCGCGGTTTTGTCAGATTAATGCTCATGGGTACGTGCGGTTTGACTGCCATGATTTTTTGGCAGCGCCGAAAGAAATATCGATCCGTGCTCTCGGAAGAGTGATAGCCGCAGTAGGTGGCCGCGATTATGTTCCTCGTCAAAACCCGCTGCAGTCAATGCTTGGAAAGTTGAAATTGCAAAATTTTAATGGTAGCAGTCTGGGCCGTTGTGTTGTTTTAAAAAAAAAAATGGCCAAACAGTTGTTTACAGGGAGGGTCGCAATTTCCCTTTACCCATTAAATTTGAACCTGAGAGTGAGTTTCATTGGGATGGTCGTTTCCAAATTGCATTCGCAGCATGGCCTCGTTTTTCCTCCGGCGGATTGCATTTGACTGTGCTCAGTAAAGAACTTTGGGAAGGCCGACATCCTCAAAAAAGTCAGAATTTTATAGGGAATACTGTCTGCCCGCACGCTATGTTTTCGTTGCCCGTTCTGGCAGACGATCAGGGGCTTTTTTCAGCGCCACACTTAAATTATCGGCGTAATTCCGCGGGTAAGAGAGTTGAAGTTGTAGACAGTGGTTTTAAAAAGCTGCAATTTCAGCCGCAATTACCCCTATCAAATGCTGGTTTTTGTGTTGCGTAATTGGGTTTCCATACTATTTGATATAGTAGAGCATGTTGCACGTCGGAACATGATAACGGTGAAAAGGATGGTGGCGTGAATTTCAATAGGAATTTGGCACTTTGGGTGGTCATAGGTCTTTTAGTATTTGCCCTCTTCAACCTGTTTCAGGGATCTGGTAGCAGAGCTCCGCAAAATCAACTAGCCTTTTCAGAGTTCGTAGGCGCTGTAAAATCCGGTGAAATCTCGAATGTTAAAATTCAAGGTAATGCTGTGAGCGGGAATTTCCGCGATGGACGACATTTCCAGACCTACGCACCAGATGATTCCGGCTTAGTGGAGACATTAACGCAGCAAGGTGTCAAGATTACAGCGGCACCCTCCGATGAGGGATCACCCACGTTATTCTCGATATTGATCTCGTGGTTTCCGATGCTTCTTCTCATTGGTGTTTGGATATTTTTTATGCGTCAAATGCAGGCTGGAGGTGGCAAAGCAATGGGCTTTGGCAAGTCAAAAGCGCGGATGCTGACGGAAAAATCGGGCCGTATTACTTTTGAGGATGTTGCAGGGATTGACGAAGCCAAACAGGAATTAGAAGAGATTGTTGATTTCTTAAAAGACCCTCAGAAATTCCAGAGGCTTGGTGGAAAAATACCAAAAGGATGTCTTCTCGTGGGCCCACCTGGTACGGGGAAAACACTCTTGGCAAGAGCCATTGCCGGTGAGGCCAATGTGCCATTTTTTACGATTTCTGGGTCGGATTTTGTTGAGATGTTCGTTGGAGTTGGCGCATCTCGTGTGCGAGACATGTTCGAACAAGGAAAAAAGAATGCACCCTGTATAATCTTTATTGATGAAATTGATGCTGTTGGCCGACACCGTGGCGCCGGCCTTGGTGGGGGCAATGATGAGCGCGAACAAACCTTGAATCAATTGCTTGTCGAGATGGATGGTTTCGAGAGTAATGAGGGCGTGATTTTAATCGCGGCGACTAACCGTCCGGACGTCCTTGACCCCGCATTACTTCGACCAGGTCGCTTCGATCGTCAAGTTGTTGTTCCTAATCCAGATATTCTTGGTCGTGAAAAAATCTTGAAGGTGCACATGAAAAAAGTTCCTCTGGCGCCTGATGTAAACGCCCGCACGATAGCTCGCGGAACACCTGGCTTTTCTGGCGCCGATTTAGCGAATTTAGTCAACGAGGCAGCGCTTCTTGCCGCCCGTGCGACAAAACGCGTCGTCACGATGGCTGATTTTGAGGCGGCCAAAGATAAAGTTCTGATGGGTGCGGAACGCCGTTCAATGGTTATGAGCGAGGACGAGAAAGAGCTAACTGCTTACCACGAAGCCGGGCACGCACTGGTGACTATTCATATGCCGAAGACCGACCCTCTTCACAAGGTTACGATCATCCCCCGAGGACGGGCCCTTGGCGTTACCATGAGTTTGCCGGAAAGGGACAAACTAAGTCAATCCGAGATGCAATTGAAGTCATTATTGGCAGTTATGTATGGTGGCCGTGTCGCTGAGGAACTAATATTTGGTAAAGACAATATAACTACTGGTGCCGGAAACGATATCCAACAAGCAACTAACTATGCTAGACGAATGGTTACTGAGTTTGGATTCTCGGAGAAGCTGGGACCGTTGCGTTACGCAGACAATGAAGAAGAGGTTTTTCTTGGCCATTCCGTAGCTAGACAAAAGAACATGTCGGATGCCACTGCTGCGCTGATTGACGATGAAGTGAGAACTTTGATTGATCATGCGGAGAATGAGGCACGGAGAATCATCGGGGAACACCGTGATGAGCTTGAAACTATAGCCCAAGGACTACTCGAATTTGAGAGCCTCAGCGGCGATGAGGTTGATCAATTGTTGCGTGGTGAGGAAATAGTGCGGAAAGACGATGATATCTCCCCGCCTGAGGGTGGATTGAAGTCGTCCGTGCCGTCTGCGGGAGCGGTGAAGAGCGATAGCAGGAGTGAAGCAGAGATTACAGATCTTGGCGCGAAACCGCAACCCGAGGGGTAGGCTTGCGTACTTTTCCGCTAGCGATCAATGATTAGATAATGGCGAACAAAACCTTTGCGGGCCTGACGCTTAGTAGCCCAAGAATTATGGGTATAATAAATGTAACGCCGGATAGTTTTTCGGATGGCGGCGAAACCTTTATGTTTAAAGATGCAGTCCAGCGTGGGCTGGCCATGCTCGAGTCCGGCGCGGATATGCTTGATATAGGCGGAGAGTCAACACGACCGGGTGCTACTCCTGTGTCGGTTGATGAAGAAATGCACCGTGTTGTGCCAGTCATAGAAAAACTCTGTGACGCAGGTGCCATTGTGTCGATAGATAGTCGCCGCTCTCAAGTTATGCGCGCGGCGATCAATGCGGGTGCAAGTGTGGTCAATGACGTCACTGCCCTTGCGGGAGATCCTTACTCCCTTGCTTGTGTCGCTGACTGTGAAGTATCAGTTATATTGATGCATATGCAAGGTACGCCGGAAACGATGCAAGATAGGCCAAATTATGATGATGTCTGCGGAGATGTACATGATTATCTAGGTAAACGGATCGACGTTTGCGCCGAGGCAGGTATACCTCGTGAGCGCATTGCCGTCGACCCGGGGATTGGTTTTGGAAAAACATGTGAGCACAATTTACAAATTTTATCTCATATTGAAGATCTTCATAGGTTGCGTGTACCCGTGATTATAGGAGCGTCTAGAAAGAGCTTTATTGGCCGTATATCGGGAGAAACAAAGCCTGCGAAGAGAACTGCCGGATCAATTTCGGCGGCTTTGGCATCGCTAAATCAGGGCGTCCAGATTTTTCGAGTTCATGATGTTGCAGAAACACGACAAGCGTTTGATGTTTGGGAGGCGATCCGCTCCGTTGTTTGATGGGAAAATCCTTACTTCCACGACATATTCCGTAACAATAAGTGACGACGTGGACCTTTTCAGTGAAGGTATAAGTGTTAACCTTATTACTTAAGGAGAGCTATGAATATATGACAGCCAAGTATTTTGGAACCGACGGTATTCGTGGAAGAGCTAACACGGAGCCAATGTCTGCGGATACAGCACTTCGTATCGGAATGGCCGCTGGTTCACACTTTATAAAAGGGGACCACCGGCACAGGGTCGTTATTGGCAAAGATACTCGGCTTTCCGGTTATATGCTTGAGCCAGCATTGCAGGCTGGATTTGTCTCCGTTGGCATGGATGTGATTTTAGTCGGTCCTATGCCAACTCCAGCAATTGCGATGTTGACCAGGTCTCTTCGAGCAGATTTAGGTGTAATGCTCTCTGCATCCCATAATCCCTATCACGATAATGGTATCAAGTTTTTTGGTCCTGACGGCTTCAAGCTGTCTGATGAGGCTGAGGTAGCTATAGAGGCACGGCTGGATCGAGGTATTAATGACCTGCGTGCGGGGCCAGATAAGCTTGGGCGCGCGCGCCGCTTAGATGATGTTGTAGGACGATACACTGAATTTGTTAAACAAACCTTTCCCCGAGGCTTAAGCTTGGATGGGCTAAAGGTGGTAATAGATTGCGCTAACGGCGCTGCTTATAAAGTTGCCCCTGAGGTGCTTTGGGAGCTGGGAGCGGATGTAATTCCCGTCGGAGTGTCACCAAACGGATTCAATATTAATAAAGATTGTGGTTCAACTGAGACTGGTTACTTGTCTGAGCAGATTACAACTCACGGTGCAGATATTGGATTAGCACTTGATGGTGACGCGGATCGTTTGATTGTTGTGGACGAGACGGGATTGGTAATAGACGGCGACCAGATCATGGCCGTCATAGCTGAGCGTTGGGCGAAAACGGGTGATTTAAATGGCAACGGGGTAGTGGCAACGGTGATGTCAAACAAGGGTTTTGAAAATTACTTAGCCAGTAAGGGACTTAATTTAATCCGGACGCAGGTGGGGGACCGCTACGTTGTAGAGCGTATGCAGACGGATGGGTACAATGTTGGTGGCGAGCAGTCTGGTCATATTATCCTTGGTGATTTTGCAACAACGGGTGACGGGTTGATAGCCGGTCTTCAGATTTTGGCTTCGTTAGCACAGGAAGGACGTTTAGCTAGCGAAATTTGCCGCCGTTTTGAACCATACCCACAACGAACAGAAAGCGTTCGATTTTCAGGTGTCTGCCCAATGGATGTAAGTGTTCTCCGTGACGCAATTCGTCAAGGAGAAGCCCAATTGGGAGAGGTTGGTCGAGTGCTGATCCGAAAGTCTGGCACAGAGCCTGTTATTCGCATAATGGCAGAAGGTGAAGATGAGGGTCTTGTTTCTGACGTTGTTACTGATATTGCTGAGGTCCTCCGTCAAGTTGTTGATGGTTAAGGCGAAGTTATGAAGGGTCGCGTATTAATCATTGCAGGGTCCGATTCGGGTGGAGGCGCGGGGATTCAAGCCGACATCAAGACCGTCACGTCGCTCGGTGGTTTTGCTATGACAGCAATTACCGCGCTTACTGCTCAAAACACAGAGGGCGTGCATGGTATCTATGACGTACCGCCAAATTTCATAAAAGAACAAATATCTGTTGTCCTTGATGACATCGGTGCAGATGTAGTCAAGATCGGGATGTTGCATAATACTGATGTTATAGCCACCGTTTCGAGTACCTTGAGTGATATCGCGCAGGAAGTACCGGTAGTCTTGGATCCAGTTATGGTAGCGAAGGGTGGGGAATTGCTTCTAGAGGATACAGCTTTGCATGCTCTGAAAACTCTTCTTATCCCGAGAGCTACCCTTTTGACGCCAAATGTTGTTGAGGCGGAAGCGCTCACTGGACGAAGAATCATTTGTACTAACGATTTAATTCTGGCCGGTGAAGATTTGATAGAGATGGGTTCCGAAACGGTGCTAATGAAAGGCGGGCACATCGACGGCAGTACCGTCATAGATATTTTAATATCCACATCAAGTCGGGAGGTTTTCAAGAACATTCGAATAAATACACGCCATACGCATGGCACAGGATGCACATTAGCCTCCGCCTGTGCTACTGGTATAGCGCAAGGCCTCAGCATGTCTGACGCTGTTAAGCGGGGTAACGACTATGTTCAAGAAGCGATTCGAACTGCCCCGGGTTTTGGACGCGGTCATGGGCCACTTAATCATGGTTATGCGACAGGTGGATAAGCCATGAATCTTCGCCCCCGAAACAGTTCCTCCGTCGCAACTGAACAGAGGCTAGGTAACCCCGTAAACGAGCGTGGTGGCAGCGAAGTCGTCTTGTAGTCTATAATCTCAAACGAAATTTAAAAACTCAATTTAAGTCAGTGGCCTTCTTGAAATGTTAGTTTTATCTGCTAGGCGACCCACTTGGTTGACGGTTTTCCTTTGATGTTTGCATTCTAAGTCTACAATAACGCACATGGCTAGCTCGAGCGTGCTTTTACCAGCTTATTTAGCTGCGTTTACAGCAGTTTTCTTGTGGGGGGGGACGCCTGCCGCGACAAAAATTGCGGTTGCAGGAATTGATCCGTTTGTTGTGGGAATGCTTAGGACAGTATTAGCCGCATGCGTGGTTATACCCTTGGCTTGTCTCAAGCGTCTGCCGCTCCCTGAAGATAGATTTGATTTTTTGCTGTTGTTATTGTCTGCAGCTTGTGGGTTCATTGCGTTCACCCTGTTGTTTGCCATTGGCGTAAGCTTAACGTCTGCCAGTCATGCTGCCCTTATAAACGCCGGCATACCGATTTTTACAGGGCTTTTCGGTGCCGTCGCTGAACGGCGACTGCCAGGCGTGCTCTGGATGTTAGGTGTTGCTATTTCTCTTTGCGGAGTTGGGTTATTAGTTCTGTTCGGAACTAATGCTGCAGACGGAGCAACTTTAACAGGAGACCTCTTTTGCATAGCCTCTTCGGTATCCGCTGGGTTGGGTTATGTTGCCGGTTCTCGGTTGACAAAACGCCTTGGAACTATGAGTGTTACATGCTTGGGCATTAGTATCGCAGCGATTATTCAATTGCCAATTTTGATGGTGTTAGCCCCGGATATTGATTGGTCAGCAATTTCCGTAAGCGCGTGGGTCGGTGTCACTTACCTATCGGTCATATCCACTGTCATATGTTATTTAGCTTGGTATTGGGCTCTGGCACGTGGCGGTGCAGTTCGCATGGGCCCCGTTCAATTTGCTATGCCCGTTGTTAGTTTAGGACTTTCGGTTGCTATCTTTCAAGAGACGTTAACGGGAGTTATTTTGTTATCCGCTGTGGCTATCGTAGTTGGCATTGGAATAACGCGTCGTGGCTAATATTAAATATGTTTAGTATGTATTGACGATTTGCTCGGGGATTTGGAGAGGCTTCTCATAGCGAGGATCGAGTCCTAAAAACGTGTCACGTCTCTAACTTAGAAATTTTGTTGACTTTGCGCGCTCTCGAGTGAATACAGCTTGCTTGGTGGTTCTTACTATCGCATACGTCTTCATGATTATTCGGTTTGACATTGGCACCTCAATTAGGAAGCAATTCCTTGAATTTTTATCCAAAATTAATAACTGAGAGACCTTCTTTCGTTTTAGTTTAGGTTTGATTTTAAATTAGGTAGGGTTGTGTATAATAACGGTGTCGATGACGTATGTTGTCTTTACAGTCCCTTAAAATATCTATGAAGTGGAATGTTCAAGTGGGGGTTGGATTGACGTTTGGAAAAAAAATCTATCAGTGACTCTCAAGCATTTCCCTTTAACCTTACATCAAGGTGTGAGTGGACTAGTGAGTCACGAGTAACGTTGACGCAAAAATATCACGTCAGTAAAAGACTCTCATAATTTGAGCCGATAACTCTCATGAGGGTGGGACAAATTTTTAGATCGTCTTACAAAATTTGTTGAAGAGGTGGTTGATGACTGAGGAAATCTATTGTGATGATGCATATGCTAAAACAGCGCAGGCGCGCATAGTAGCTGTCCACGAGGGGGGGATCGAACTTGAGCGGACAGTATTTTTTCCTATGGGTGGAGGCCAGCCCGGTGATACAGGCATTATTACGAATAGGAATGGAAAACAAATTGAGATTCGGGATACGATAAAAGCAGCTGACTCTGGAATTCACATGCATATACCGGTCTCACAGAGCACTCGGCTCTCGCCCGGCGAGATTATTAGTATGGAAATCAACTGGCCTAGGCGCTACGCCTTCATGCGGATGCACACACTTTTACATCTAATTTGTGCTATAATGGATTCAGAGGTTACCGGTTGTCAGATCGGATTTGAAAAAAGCCGTATCGATGTGAATGTGGATGAAAAACCAGACCGAGATGTCCTACAATCTGAGCTTGAGCAGATTGTGGCACGTGATTTACCCATCCGCGCTAATTGGATGACTGATAAAAAATTATCGTCTAAGCCCGATTTGGTAAGAACGATGTCCGGGCAACCGCCAGTAAGCAGCAGAGGAGTGCGATTAATAGAGATTGAAAGTATTGACATTCAGCCTTGCGGGGGGACACACGTCTTGCGAACAAGCGAAATAGGGAAGCTACGAGTGGGTAAAATCGAAAACAAGGGCAAACATAATCGGCGTATAAACGTCCACCTTGATGATTGAGCGATGGGAAGAGTTTTTTCCTTTCTTTCATTAATCAGAGTACATTCGTGGTATGGAATTTCCCTGAGTTTTTTACAACTTGAATGGAACGGTTTAGTTATCTGATCAATTTCCACTAAGGTGAAAAGTTCACTATCAGACGAGAAAAAATCAATGTCACAACTGATGCACAAATAATTCATAAGGGGTTCGGGATAATGACTAACGCGTACAAAATTGCTGTGGTCCCCGGTGACGGGATTGGGAGAGAAGTGATCCCAGAGGCACTCAGGGTCCTAGACGCTGTGGCGCATAGATTTGATATAAAATTTTCTTATGATGAAAAGAACTGGAGTTGTGAGCGATTCCACAAAAAAGGCGCTATGATGCCCAAAGACGGTTTAGAGCAAATCACAAATCATGATGCAATATTACTGGGTGCTGTGGGTTTCCCCGGAGTTCCTGATCATGTTTCGCTATGGGGATTATTAATTCCAATCCGTCGTGCTTTTCGCCAGTACGTTAATTTACGCCCTGTCCGGTTATTTGAGGGTATGCCATGCCCGCTTGCCGGCCGTATGCCGGGTGACATAGATTTTATAATTGTGCGCGAAAATAACGAGGGCGAATACTCTGAGATTGGAGGAAGGCTCTATGAGGGTACTGAAGAGGAATTATCCGTTCAACAAGCTATTTTTACGCGGAAAGGTGTAGATCGCATCATGCGTTATGCTTTTGATCTGGCGGGTAAACGTGATCGAAAACACGTGACGTCTGCGACTAAATCTAATGGTATTATTCACTCTATGCCTTATTGGGACGAGCGTTTTGAGATTATCGCAAGCAATTATCCGGATGTAAGTACGGATAAGTTTCACATAGATATTCTAACAGCACACTTTGTTCGCAACCCTGATTGGTTCGATGTGGTTGTAGGTTCCAATTTATTTGGGGATATTTTATCTGACCTAGGGCCAGCTGTCACAGGGACTATAGGCATTGCCCCCGGGGGCAATATCAACCCGACCCGGGATTTTCCGTCCATGTTTGAACCCGTGCATGGATCTGCGCCGGATATTGCGGGGAGAGGTATTTGTAATCCAATTGGTGAGATTTGGTCTGCGGCAATGATGCTTGATCACTTGGGTCAGTGTAAAGCGGCAGCAGCCATTATTTCTGCCATCGAGGTCGTGATACGCGATAGCGATATTAAAACCCCCGACATGGGTGGCAAAGCTACAACCTCTGAACTCGGGCAAGCCATTGTGGACGCTTTGTAATATCCCCAGATAGATATAAATCTAAGATTATTAGGGCAGCATGCTCACTCAAAGGCTATTTCGTTTTCCCACGGTCTATATTGAACAATTTACGTTTGGTTTTCTGGCCATTCAATCCACACAATGTTGGCTCAAATTAATTCGCCAGAAAGGGTATGATTACTGCGACTTTCCATTTTAAGCTCGAGGGTTTGCGATTAGTATAGTACCACTGGCAAAATGATTCGCGGCTAATGCTCATTTGATGCCACGAAATTGAAATATTATTAGTGACCAAAACCATCCAAAAATCCTTATATTTCAACACCTAGAGTATTGATTTGTAATTGAACACTATACTTAGCGTGTTTTGCCCCTTATTTTTTATGAACTAAAATTAGCATAGCCGTTGAAGGTTTGAGGGAGAGCACAAACGTGCGTATTCAAAGTATTAATGGGCGAACAGGCACAAAAACTAACTCTGTTGTGATGGGTTGTTTAGTCGCGCTGGTGTTGAGTGGTTGCAGTGCGCTTCAAAATCAAATTTTTAGTGAGGAATTCTGGGCTTCATCTCCCTTCCAAGATAATTCGGCAGCAGAGCTTGGGATCGCCGAAATGGCCAAGGGCAATTATATTTCTGCTGAAGCAAATTTCAAACGAGCTTTAAGGTCTAATCCCCGGGACATAGATGCCCTACTTGGGGCAGGTATTCTGTATCAAAACACAGGGCAGATTACTAAAGCTCGGGAAATGTACGAAGCTGTTCTGGCATTGCGGCCAGATGAGGCTCAACAATTTGTAGTTTGGACCTCGATAGTAACCAAACCTGCATCACAAGTTGCAAGTGTTAATTTGTCACTTTTAGAAAGTGGTAAAGTTGGTCAAGAGCTCTCAAACGCACCGCTAAACCAAGCACCAAACCGAATGCAACCCGGGACGTCTGGCCCGGGCCCGGGCTCGAGCTTTCCTGTGACAGGTGCTCCCTCGGGCTTAGCTTTGCTGGGAAGAACGGCTCCGCCTGTATCCCCAAGTAATATGGGATCAATATCAGGGTCAAGTGGAAGTGGTAGCACGATAGGTTTATATCCGGAGCAAGATAATAATGTTGTCTCGCGATTTTCAACCTTGAGAGCTTTACGTGACCAAGGGCTGGTTACAGCTCAAGAATTTGTACGGCGTCGCCAAACAAACCTCGGTTCATTACTTCCCCTTACTTCACCACCAGCCGCGGCAGGTCTTGACCGCTCTGTTCCGACAACGGAACAAATTGGAGGTCGTTTACGAGCAATTGGGCGAGCACTTGAGATGCGGGCAATTTCTGTTTCCCAGCATGCGGCCGAACGCAATATGATTTTAGATGCTTTGATGCCAGCTGCTCCTGTAGTTGTTACCAACCCTGCCGTCCCGCCTCGTGGATTAATGGAGGCAGCTGACGCTGTTCGCCGGCTGGAGCAACTCCGTGATGATGGCTTCATCAGTTCTGATGAGTATGCGCGCGAGCGCCAAGCGATAGAGCTCGCCATGCGTCCTTCAGGGACATCGACAATCAGTGGTGTGACTGAGGCGCCGGTAGCTAGTGCGAAAAGATCAAACAACAAAAAAGTGTTGGCGTCGGGAGGTATTTCTAAACCGTCTGAACTTAAAATCAAGAACAAGGCGCAGGTTTTAAATGAAAAGCCCGCAGTTCATCTTGCAAGTTATCGCTCGCAAAAACAGGCTAAACGCGGGTGGGCGCAGATTAAACGCGCTCACAAGGTCGTGCTGGGGTCGTTGAGGCATGAGATATCCCGTGTACGATTGGGTAAAAAGGGCGTTTATTTTCGATTAAAAGCAGGACCTTTTGAAAGTCTCAGTAATGCTAAAACAGCGTGTGGTAAACTTAAGCGTCGCCGACAATTCTGTGAGACCTCTACAATGGGAAGAGGCTAAACACATTAAGGAGAATGTTATTGCAGCGCACCTTATTCACCGGAAGCAGCTAAAAGCTATTTTATTTTTTGTAAATCAAGGATCTGCTAATTCAGTAACGCCCTCTGCGGCTAAAGCGTATATTTCAGTATCTTTATAGCCAAGAAGCTCGTTTAACAAGGCGAATGCGTATTCGCCTAAATTTGGTGATGGTTTGCTTCGAAGATTGCGACCGACAGATAAAGGAGGGAGGCAAATTTATATTTACCACCCTTTTGTGCGAAAGGTGGCATCATTAGGCGTGGATCGCCGGAACCGGGGCGCTAATTTTTATCACTTCGCCACCGGCATCAGCTAGGAGAATAGTGCAGTAGGGACTTGCGATATACTGCTCTAGACCAATAACACAAATACCATCAAAAGGTCTCTGGATACCCATCAATCGCCAATCCACTCGACAAGCGTTGATACACCCATCCCGACACCAATACAGAGGGATGCAACGCCATAAAAAGGCCTTTTAATATTTTTGGACCGGCGCTCCATCTCGTTCATCAATGTAACTAAAATACGAGTTCCTGAACACCCTAAGGGGTGTCCAAGAGCAATGGCTCCGCCATTTACGTTGAGGCGTTCCGGGTCAATCCCCAACTGGCGTTGACACCCAATTACTTGTGCTGCGAAGGCCTCATTAATCTCAAACAGCGCTATGTCTTCCACGGCCAAACCGAACCGCTTAAGTAGTTTCTGGGTTGCAGGAACTGGGCCGTAGCCCATTATTCCGGGGTCTACCCCTGCTGAAGCTGATCCAACCCAGCGTAATTTAGGTTTTAACCCACGTTTTTCGCAACTTTCTGCATCCATCACAAGTACTGCTGCTGCACCGTCATTAATGCCGGATGAATTGCCCGCGGTGACAGTGCCACCTTGTTTAAAACTGGCGCGGAGCGCACTCATATCGACTTCATCCGTTGCCAATATCCAATGACCACCCTGATTTTTCATCCGTGGATGTTCGTCTGTATCAACGATTATTGGATCACCTTTTCGTTGTGGAACCGGGATGGGATGAATTTCCTGAGTGAATTTCCCTTTCGAGATTGCCGAAACTGCCCTGCGATGGCTCTCGACCGCGTATACGTCTTGCTCCTCACGGCTAATCTGCATCTCCTCAGCAATGTTCTCCGCTGTTTGTCCAAGTGACACGATGGGGTACATCGCGTTCATCTTAGGATTTTCGTAACGCCATCCAACGGTCGTGTCATACATTTTCGGTGGAGTAAAAGTTGGCAGACGCGTAGGTTTTGGCACGGACCAAGGGGCACGCGACATGCTCTCTACACCGGACCCAATAAACACTTCTCCCTCACCTGTTATCACGGCTTTTGCAGCCTGATTGACCGCTTCTAGCCCAGACGCGCAATTTCGGTTAACCGTGACACCTGGGACTTCAATTGGGAAACCGGCTAAAAGTGTCGCCATGCGTGCGACGTCTCGGTTATCTTCGCCTGCTTGATTTCCACACCCGGCGAAAACATCGTCGATGATGGCTGGATTGATAGTGATCCGTAACATTAAACCTCTATAGATCTCTGCTAATAGGTCGTCTGGTCGCACCGTTGACAAACCTCCACCATATTTTCCGATGGCGCTGCGCACGCCATCGACAATTACCGCGTCTCTCATAGATTAAAACCTCGTTTCTAGGAAAAATAACCCCCCGGGGTTATTGGTTAATACCTTGGACGTCATTGGGTACTCCGGATGAGGGTAGTGCGCTACCTGTAGTAGTTTTTATTTGTCCGCGGGGCGAGACAGTTATAGTTATGTCAGATCCTACCAACGTTCCACTTTGTATGGCGATTGCAAGAACGCGGTCTGGAGTTGCATAAGTGAGAATACTTGTTGGGGCTCGCACAGCAGTTATCTCCTGCCAACCATAGGCCCTCAGGTTTTCGCGATAAAAGTCAAACATGCCGTTAGTACTGGTCGCAGTGCTGATTGCCAGTTGGCCAAACCACGGATTAGTGCCAAGAACCAGTGTTTTTTCCATGTTTATCGTGGCGCCAGTGGGAACCGGAATATCGGGGAATTGGCGATAGGCAGCGATACGTGTACTAGTTGCACTCTCTCCATTATCTCCCGGACTGGTCGATATCATCGGTGCAGTTTTATCGCATGAAGATATCGCTAAAATACCAGTAGTTAGTAGCACAAATCTAGCTTGAAAACTCATATCGCTGTTAGCTCCACAATTCTCGAAATTCTTGGTTGTTCGTCTTACATGTTTATAACACTGACGATAGGCGTGGGCCAAGAACCCGATTATATCACCCGTCTTTTCCTAATGGAACCCATCTACTATACTAAGGGCTACTTGAGGGAGACCGCTGTTATGGATGAAATTAGCCGTGAGAAACGCCGTGTTTTCGTTGCGATCTCAGGGGCGAGTGGTGCTGTGTATGGTATCCGTCTATTAGAAATGCTGGGCAGTTGTAGGGATATAGAGGTACATTTGTCCATCAGCAAAGCTGGTGGGGTGACGCTATTAACTGAGTGTCAACGGTCTTTGGCGGAGGTGGAGGCACTTGCAGATGTCGTTCATCTTGCGGGTAATGTTGGTGCCCCCCCTGCATCAGGATCTTTTGGTCTTGACGCTATGATTATAGCCCCGTGTTCTATCAAAACTGCGTCAAACATTGCTTATGGCAATACAGCCGATCTGATTACTCGAACCGCCGACGTAATGATCAAGGAACGTCGGATGTTAGTTTTGGCTGTGCGTGAAACGCCAATGCATGCGGGTCATTTAGAGACACTTAGCCGTTTGGCGCAGCTGGGTGCAATAATTTTCCCGCCGGTACCCGCGTTTTACCATCAGCCTCAGAGTGTATTGGAAATAGTCGATCAATCCTGCATGCGTATGTTAGATCAAATTAATATCAGGGTTGAATACGCTCCGCGCTGGGGCGAAAACAAAGGGGTGCCAGCAGTAGGCGCAAACATAGGGAGCTCTCAGAAAAATTAATGGGACGTTCACTTTTTGACAAAATTTGGGATCAACATGTGATTGCTGATCTGGGTAGCGGAATGACATTACTGCACATGGACCGTGTACTTCTGCACGATCTGAGTGGATTTAGAGCTTTAAAAATGCTTGAGGAGCGCGGAGAAGCTGTGGTTAATCCCTCGTCAACGCTAGCTTGTCCCGATCATACCGCGGGCAGCCAGCCAGGGGCGGAGACTGCGGGGTCGGCTTATTTAAGGGGTGGGCCTGAATTCCGACAATTGTGTGAACGATATGGTATTCCTTATTACCACATTGGGGATGATAACTTTGGCATTCTTCATATCATTGGGCCTGAGCTGGGAATCACACTGCCAGGGGTAACATTGGTGTGCGGCGATAGTCACACCTGCACTCATGGTGGATTGGGGGCTCTCGCATGGGGAATAGGCTCTACTGAACTAGTGCACGTTTTGGCAACGCAAACCCTTATGCAGCGTAAACCAAAGGTGAAGCGCATACGGTTTGAAGGGCAACCTGGGCCGGGTGTTACCTCTAAGGACATGATTTTACATGCTATTGGACGGGAAGGGACCCGGGCTGGAGATGGGTTTGCAATAGAGTACGCTGGTTCGGCAATTGAGAGTATGGACATTGAAGGCAGAATGACAATCTGTAATCTGTCAATCGAAATGGGGTCTAAGATTGGCATGACTGCACCAGATGAAAAGACGTTTAACTATCTAAGAGGGAGAAAACACGCACCGAAAGATGGGGTTTGGGATCAGGCCGTTAAGCATTGGCGTGCGCTTGTCTCTGATGAAGACGCAGTATTTGATGACGACACAATTTTTTATATGAACGATATTCGGCCCCAAATTACGTGGGGCACAAGTCCAGAACACGTTATTTCTATTGATCAGTCCATACCAGACCCCGACAAGGCCCTGAGCCGAGAACGTTGTGATTCGGAGCGTGCGGCGCTTGAGTATATTGGGCTGCGGCCGGGAATGCCTATCGAAGGTGTAAGCATTGATTGGGTGTTTATTGGTTCATGTACTAATAGCCGAATCACCGATTTGCGGGCCGCAGCCGAGATAATAAAAGGGCGAAAGGTAGCTGATAATGTAACAGCTTGGGCGGTGCCCGGGTCTGCAGCGGTTAGGCTGGAGGCTGAGGCGGAAGGTTTGGATAAAATTTTTGTTGAGGCGGGATTTGAGTGGCGGGCACCCAGTTGCTCTATGTGTGTTGGGGCCAACGGAGACATCATAAGTCCCGGGCAGCGGAGCGTTTCTACATCTAATCGTAACTTCGTTGGTCGCCAAGGACCGGGAGCTAGAACTCATTTAGCCAGCCCGGCAATGGCTGCAGCAGCAGCTGTAACTGGTAAGATAACCGATGTGCGGAAGCTAATGAGGTAGAGATGAGAGCTTTTAAAAGCTTAACTGGTATTGCCGCACCCCTATTTCGAGCTAATATAAATACCGATATAATCATTCCGATGCAGCATCTGGTCGGCACTGATCGGGTTACCATGGGGTTCAATGTATTTGCGCCTTGGCGTTATGAGAACGTTGATGGCTCGCGTTGTGAAAACCCTAATTTTATTTTGAATCAAAGGCCCTTTCGTCAATCAAGCATTCTAATTGCAGGGCCAAACTTTGCCTGTGGTAGTTCGAGAGAAGGAGCTGTTTGGGCATTACATAGCTTTGGGTTTAGGGTGGTGATCGCCCCCAGTTTTGGTGGCATATTCGCAAATAACTGCTATCAATCAGGTGTGTTGCCTATTGTATTAAAGGAGGAGCTTGTTGCGGCCCTCGCTCGCCAAGCAGAGGCTGCACCTCATACTGCAACTTTTACCGTTGATTTAAAAAGTTGTCTTATAGAGCCTCCTCAGGGTGAGGCGATAAAATTCGAGGTCGAGGCATTCAGACGAATAGCTCTTCTCAAAGGACTGGACGATCTGGGTATGATCAAAAGCCGGCTTTTAGAAATTGAAAAGTATAGAAATTTAGATTGTGAAGTTCGGCCATGGATATATTTGTGAGGCTAACATTTCCTATTGTGACTGTAGTGATGAAGATATCCTGTAAGTTAGGTAGAGGTTGGGTGTAAGGCGGTTGGCATGTAATTTGGGCAATGTTGGCCTGACCGCATCTTTTAATGGCTGCTGGTCACCAGCTAGGTTACGGCCGCCCCAGACGGTTCATTCAGTTTAGGGCAAAAATTGGTAGCAAGGATTACAATCAAGTTTGAGCTTACAATAGTTTATTTCGCTCTTTATTAAACCGACATGCTTTGCAATGTAAAATATCAGTATTTTAACTTAGGGTGATGAGGCAATTGGTTTGATCATTAATCAGTCGCATAAAAAAGATGAGGTTGTATTGGCGCAATTTATAGAAAATGTGCCTCACGCGATTTTCCGTTTGGCGTCAACAGGTAACTTACTTATTGCCAACTCGGCAATGGTTATCATGTTGGGCTATGACAATGTAGGAGATTTCAAAGCTCAAAACCCGGATCTTGAACATCAATTTTTTGAAAATTGTGACCAGTGGCAGGACATAGTCAAGAGATTAGAGTCAGAGGATCAAATTTCTGGATTTCACGTTGAGTGGCGTCGCAAAGATAAAAAAAAAATATGGGTCTCTCTCAACTTAAAAGGTGTCCGGGTGTCCGGTGGCGAACTTGTCATTGAAGGCGCTGCCGTTGAGCTTACAAATCAGTATCATGAAATAAAAGCGCTCGCAGATGCAAAGGAAGCGGCGGAAGTTTCTAGTCGCGCAAAAAATAAATTTCTGGCGTATATGTCCCATGAGCTAAGAACACCGCTAAACTGCATCGTTGGCTTTTCGGCAATTCTAATGAAAGAGATGTTTGGTCCTTTAGGAGCTGAGAGTTATAAGAGGTACTCATACGATATCCATTCGGCTGGCAGCCATATGGTCGCATTGATCAGTGATATCATGGATATTTCAAAAATTGAGGCCGGTGAATATTCTTTGTCACTCTCTAAAGTTGATGTAGGTGCGCTTGTGCTCTCGAGTGTGGAGATGATCCGCGATACAGCGGATCGAAACAGGGTAATTATTTTATGTGAATTTGATGAATATTTACCGGAGCTTGAGGCGGATAAATTGCGTCTAAAGCAAATTCTGCTCAATTTATTATCTAACGCAGTAAAATTTAGTTCCCCCGGTGGGCAGGTATTCGCGCGCGCCGGTTTTGAGATTAGTGGCGGGGTAACTATTGAGGTAGAGGATAATGGCGTTGGGATTGACCCTAAGGAACTTCAAAGAGTCCAATTACCGTTTGAGCAAGCTCGTCAATGCCCATCAAGTACTGGCGAGGGAGCAGGTCTTGGGCTGTATTTTAGTAAACAGTTTGCAGCCTTACATGGCGCAGAGTTCTCGATCGAGAGTGAATTGGGTATAGGCACGCGAGTAAGGATTTACTTCCCAGCTAATTGAGGCACAGCAATGTTCTATTAGGGTGGCCTAGTCGATTGCGTTCATAAATGTTTTGAGAACACTCGAGACTTTATTGCCGTCAACCCATCGAGCTACGATAAGTATGTCGCTGTCGGGCGCAATCCAAATTATATTGACACCCGCTCCAAGCGCTGCATAAGAATTTTCTGCAAGACCCGGCCAGTGACTCCCATGTGTATTCAACCACCATAAGTACCCGTAATTGTTGCGGATTAGGCACGGTGAGCGAAGGGCATCACACCAGCCTTTAGGTAACAAATTTTGCCCCCCCCAAACGCCACGGCGATGCACTAGTAATCCGAACCTAGCATGATCAAATGTGGATATTTGAATGCCTCCACCCCAGTGAGTTCCGCCGGGAACAGATTGCATCTGCTCGCCATCTATATCTACCCAAGAATTCTCATAACCGTGCCAGGACCAAGTGTCGGATGCGCCGATTGGTGCCATTACGCGCTCACGTAAAACATCAGACAATGGCCGTTTAAAAAGGGATAAAAGGGCAAGGCCGAGTAAATTAACCCGTACGTCGTTGTATTCCCAAAAAGTTCCGGGTTTTTGAAGCTTTCGCTTAGAGCCTTTCCTAGTATTTATAGACCCCGGTCCTACCTCACGGAAATGATCCACTTGATCTGGTTTATCGAATAGTGTTCCCTCCCACTCACTTGTTTGATGCAAGAGGTGTTCCCACGTAATCCCTCGGTTTTGGTCTGAGCGGAAATAGGAACTTACAGGTTTATCCCTCAGTGTCGTGGCAACAGGGGTATCAACACTATCGATTAAACCATCTTGAACTGCGATACCAGTAAGTACAGAGAAGTAACTTTTTGCGATTGAAAACGTCATGTCAACCCGAGTTGGGTCTCCCCATTTGGCGGCAATATAGCCCTTATAAACTAATAGTCCTGATGGTCCACCGCGCGGTTTAAGTGGGCCAAGAATCCGATTCCACGGTTCTGGCTCTATATCAGTTAAGCCGGGGATGTTATTGGCTGCCCCTAGGTCATAGGGCCATAGAGTCTCGGAGTTCAATGCTAAATTTATAGCGTCGTTTAGTAGATTTTCATTAAAGCCTGCATCCGCAGGCGATATTTCTGACCAATCATTGTTTGTGCCAGGTATGTAGGTCATATATCCCTCCTTTGGCATTTGGTGATAGCGAAGGTACGATGAATAAATGTTTGTATTTCCACCAAACTGATAAGACTTTGAATGGCCTCGGACTTCTGTAATCCGCAAAAGCTGGAGTTACGTGATTATAACAGGTCGGACCCTACAAATTGTCTGATACGCTTGCGACTGTCAAACTGACTACATTAGTTGAGAGGAATTAAAATGATAGCAGGATATTTGGGGGGTTATGCAGCTGATCTAATAAATGTAGATTTCCCTAAGGAGGTAATACATTCAACAAAAAGGTGCATTCTTGACACGTTTGCAGCAACCATATGTGGCGCGGTCCATCAGCCAGCTCAGTTGATGCGAGAGGCCTTGGAAGAGGAACTTGGTCATGGTTCGTCAACACTCATACCGGATGGACGTAAGGCACCCATGCGGACGGCCGCCATGATAAATGGCTCTGCGGCTCATGCAATGGAGGTTGATGATATCTTTCGCGAGGGCGTATATCATCCGGGGCCGCCAGTAATTTCTGCCGCTTTGGCGGCATGTCAAGGGTTAGGTCGGAACGGAGAACGATTTTTGAGGGCTGTCGTTGCAGGTTATGAGATATCCAATAGGGTCGCCGCAGCCATGCAACCGGCACATTATGACTTTTGGCACACTACTGGTACCGTAGGAACTGTTGGCTCCGCTGCAGCAGTCTCGGTAGCGTTAGGTTTAAATCGCGCGCAAAGCAAACATGCTCTCGCTAATTCGGTAACTATGGCGGCTGCGTTGCAACAAGCTTTTGCCACTGACTCAATGGGAAAGCCTTTGCATGCGGGGCATGCGGCGGAAGCGGGAATGACCTCGGCTATCTTGGCCGGGAAGGGTATGACCGGTGCTGATGGCATGTTTGAAGGCGCGCGTGGTTTTGGAAAAGCTATGGGGCGAAATGTTGATTGGCATGCACTGGTCGACTCGTTAGAGACTGAGTATACTATTTGTCGGATGACCCAGAAAAATCATACTTGTTGCGGGCATACTTTTGCCGCGATAGATGCAGTATTAATGCTGGCTAAAGCCCACGAACTATCACCTGATGACATCTCAGAAATAACGGTTGGAACTTATGCTAAGGGCGTGGAGATTTGTGGTAATCCCGACCCCCAAACGGTCTACCAAGCAAAATTTAGTATAGCATATGTTATAAGTGCTGCTTTGATTTTGGGCAGGGTGCGGTTTGCCGCTTTTAAGGAGAATCTTCTGCATGATAGCAAAATGAGGGCAACAATGGCTAAAGTCCGTTGTTACGTGGACGAGGAAGCAGAGGCGGCATTTCCGAATCGGCGATCGGCAATTGTCAGAATTAGGACGCATGCGAATAAGGTTTTTAAGCATCACGCGGTAACTCGAAAAGGAGATCCGGATAACCCTCTGTCAGATGCCGAGCTGGAGGAGAAGTTTAGAGAATTTTCCGCTCCAGTGATTGGTGATAGCGCTGTTGAAAAGCTCCGTCAGGCTGTTTGGAGCATAGACGTAAATGAGAATCTTCGAAATATTTTTTAAGTATGATAATCAGAGCGTTTTGTTCAGCCCCCTTGCCTTGGGGAGCGAGTAAGTAGACAACACTTCTTTCTGTAAGCTCTGCCGATATGCAATAAGGCTGTACAAGCAGGATCATAAGCCCGTGGATTTGGACAATTTGGCTTATCCTCTGAACTGATCAATCATGGAAGTGGTAGATCACGTATTTTGTAGTGACAATTAACTAAGAAGGCTGATTTGGTGAGATCAGCCGAGCCAGAAAACAATTTTTAGAACGGCTCAGCCAAGGGCGTGGGTTCGTGGGCTATGTGAAAAAACTTTTAAATCAACTAACGTCTATAATTTTTGTGGTTCCAGTAATTTTTGATGTCAACGGTTCGTTTTTCCATCGGTTGATTTATTACCACATACTCCTCTGGTCCGCTGGAGGGGATCTGCTTCAAGTAATTCCCGAATATCCTCAGGAATCAAAATTGTTTCGCGGGTTTTTGGCATAAAATAAATATTTACGCATTCTGCCGTTGCCTTGCACTCACCATTTAAAAACAAACCATACCCCGTCGTCATGGACTTTTTTCCAAGCTTTAAAATACGCGAACCGACTTTCATAATGCCGGGGAAATGTGCCTCATTTCGAAAATTAATGACAATTCTTGCCAAGATAAAATCGATGCCTTGATGACGTTCTGGGGAGAGCAAGCCGCCAAGAAACGCAATGCGTCCTATTTCGATATACTCAGGGTAAGTGCAGTTGTTAATGTGTCCTAATTCATCCTGATCACAGTAGCGAATGGTAACCTCGGTCCAAAAGGCAAAGGACTCTCTATCCGTTAGGTTAATAATGTCATCCATATAAAGGTACTCCTATTTGCCTTGAAAATTTGGATGGCGTTTTTCGGTGAATGCCAGTCGCCCCTCGTTAATGTCATAACTGGCATTGCACGCATCGACGAGGGTTTGGCAAAAGGCTACGTCGCGATGGTTGATATCTTTGGCGGCTTCAATCGCGATTAACTTGCCAGCTTTGACTGAGAGCGGTGCGTTGGCGGCAATTTCAGTTGCGTAGCAGGCTACCACCGAATCAAGTTCTTCTGAGGGTACAACTTGATTAACCAGGCCCCAGCGCAAAGCATCATTGGCTGAATATGCACGTCCTGTAAGTAACATCTCCTTCGTAAACTTTAGTCCGACATTTTTAACCAGCAAGACCGTGTCGTTTAGTTTGTAACCCAAACCTAATTTAGCTGGGGGAACTGTAAAATTAGAGGAATTTGATGCAACTTGGATATCGCATAACTGGGTTAATTCCAGTCCTCCCCCTACACAACTGCCCTCAATTCGTGCGATGACTGGTTTCGAAGTAGCGCGAATAGCAGCATAAGTAATCTCGGTAGTTTTATCATATTTTTCAATTTGAGAGGGGGTCGAGCGTAGTTTTGAGAATTCAGATATGTCGTTGCCGGCACAGAAACATTTGTCTCCAGCTCCCGCTAAAATAATTACGCGTACTTTTGGGTTGGAATCAAAAGCGATGAAAAGATCACCGAGATATTGCCACATACTGAGGGTCATGGCGTTTCTTTTTTCGGGGCGGTTAATTGTTATGCGGGCAATTCCAGTTTTTAAGTCAGTTAAAATTAATGTGCTTAAGTCGGGCATATTTAACTCCAATTTTTTACTGACTTGATAGAACAAACGCGCTTGCTAAAGATACTGCATAATTAGACTATTATTGCGATGGCGTGGGCTCAGTTAATTAAGAAGGACACCTGTAATTATGTGTGAGACTCGTATTAAGTGCAATGGGCGTAAAACTAATAAGACCGGAATGAATATTGCACCCAAGCCTTATGCGATCCTGCTCATAGGCGAGGGGGTATTATGGTGAAAAACATTCACCCCGGGACTCAAATGAAAACTGAGCTGCCTCTGACGGCTTCCGAGGCCTTGTGCGCAATGGAGCAAAATAAAATCTCCAGCGCCAGATATACTCAGGCGTGTATCGAGCGGATCAAGTCATTCGATGGAAAGGTACAAGCGTGGGCCCATTTCGATGGTGCGAGGGCTTTGGCACAAGCAGAGGCGTTAGATAAAATGAGCAAGAATATTGGTCCTTTGCATGGGGTGCCGATCGGCCTGAAAGATATTATTAATACGAGAGATATGCCGACAGCTTGCGGGTCAGATTTGTTTTCAGGCCGGAGGCCTGAAAACGATGCAACTGTTGTCAGACTATTGCGTGATGCTGGGGCAATCATTATGGGTAAAACGGTAACAACCGAATTTGCTTTGTCTGGCGCGGGCGCTACCCGAAACCCCTGCGATCTCTCGCGGACGCCAGGCGGCTCGTCGAGCGGTTCAGCAGCAGCAGTTGCCTGTGGCATGGTCCCGCTGAGTATTGGCTCACAAACTGGTGGATCTATGTTGCGACCAGCATCTTACTGTGGGATTTATGGATTTAAACCGACGTTTGGCTCAATTTCCCGTGCGGGTGTATTTATTCTTTCGCGTCGATTAGATCATCTGGGTATTTATGCGCGTTGCTTAGAAGACTTAGCGCTGGTGGCTGATGTTTTGATGATGCATGATCCCGCAGATACGGAATCACATTATAATTCGAAACAAATGCTTTGTGATGCGATGTTGGAAAAGGCCCAAAATCCAAGGATAGGAATATATAAAGGCGAAGCATGGACAAGTTTAGAGGATGGGACTGAGAACTTATTCAACATGACTGCAGAGAAGCTTGGGGCTCGTGCAGTACTGGTTCCGGAAGAGGCTGTGGATGCACTCAGTTTGCATATCACAATTATGAACGCTAGTGCGACCGCTAATCTGGGTTGTTTCGTTAATGAGACGAACAAAATACTCCCTGAAACATTAAAAAGAGTATCTGCAGGAATGAGCATATCCGCTGCTCAATACGTAAATGCTATTGACCGTGCAGCAGTGGTGACGAGTGCACTAAATCAGATTTTCGATGATGTCGATGTGTTATTAACGCCTGCCGCCACTGGTGAAGCTCCAATTGGTATTAAATATACGGGCAACCCCGTAATGCAGAAAACTTGGACTTTAGCTGGAATGCCAACAATAAGCTTGCCGGTTATGAAAGGCCCAAATGGGCTACCAATAGGTCTCCAGGTTATCGGCCAGTATGGACATGATGCCGAATTACTGCGCCACGCAGCATGGATAGAGCGGGAGCTGACGTGAAAATTAATTGTGACCGGCAATGGTAAAGCCATATGGCAATGGCAGAGATCGGGCGTACTACTGCTGGGGGCGTTTGTCGTTTAGCACTGACGAATGAAGATAGAGAGTCTCGTGATCTTTTTGTGCGCTGGGCTGAGGAAGCGGGGTGTGCGGTGCGGGTTGATGCTGGAGGTAATATATTCGCAAGACGAGCAGGTTCTAGCGCCCTTGCACCCCCCGTGATGACGGGTAGTCATCTGGATACGCAGCCTTTAGGTGGACGCTTTGATGGTTCATACGGGGTACTTGCTGGGCTTGAAGTTGTGCGTGCGCTTAACGATGCAGATATCGAGACCAAATCTCCAATAGATGTGGTGGTATGGACGGATGAGGAGGGATGTCGGTTTTCATCTAAAACAATGGGATCCATGATTTTTTCGGGGTTGATTAGTTTGGAAAATGTGCTGAGTGCTCTAGACCCTGATGGTAAAAGTTTTGGCGATGAATTATCAAACATCGGTTATGCTGGGTCGGAGGTATGTGGCGGATACCCGATAAAAGCTTATTTCGAAAACCATATTGAACAAGGGCCTATATTGGAGCGAGCCAAAGTACCAGTTGGTGCCGTCATCGGTGCGCAGGGACAACGTGGTTTTTTTAATAACCGTCACGGGAGAGGAGGGACACGCGGGAAGTGTTCCGATGGAACAGCGCAAAGATGCATTTCTTGGTGCAGCTCGTATGACGGATGCCATAAGCCGAGCAACTCTGGATTTTGACCCAATACCCGTGGCGACGGTAGCTCATATCCGCGTGCGGCCTAACTCTCGCAATACGATCTCAGGTGAAACTATGTTTACCATTGATAGCCGCCACCCAGACGCAGATGTATTACTTGAGCTTGAGCATGCTATGATTGGGGCTTGTGAACAAATTGCAAAAGAGAGCGGTCTATCTTTTCATTATAAACATACAACCATTGCCGCACCTGTCAGCTTTAATGAGGGATGTATAAAAGCTATTCGCAAAGCCGCTAAAAATCGAAACATCCCATGTATAGATGTCTACTCAGGTGCTGGACATGACGCGTGTAAATTGGCTCAAATTACGCCGACGGGCATGATATTCGTTCCTTGTGAACATGATATTAGTCACAACGAGCGGGAGAATGCGTGCCCAGAGGATCTTGCAGCAGGAACGCAAGTTCTTATGGACGTGATGATTGATGCCGCCAATAGGTGACTTTTTCTGTGTTCTTCATCTTTTTGAGGGCCAAAGAGATTATTCCTCCCGTTAGTGCGGGTTGCTGGCTCTGTTTAGTTAAATTGGTGTTGCCATAAGTGAATAGTGTGGCTGTGATCGAAGCTTAGATTATGGTTGAGGTATTTTATGAAATTAGGTTTTTGAGATAGATTAGCATGCCAATACTAAACGATGTAGCGAGGATTGATACGACTACGTAGTATGTATATTTAGCTGTTCTAAAGTTATTATGGAGGAGAAAAACCCTCCAATATGAGGAAAAAGCCAAAGCCACTTACAGTCACAAAGTGTCAATTATCATAAAAGCACAGAGCCTTATACCAAGGCTAATACGCGACCGAAGCGCCAGAGAAGAAAAGATAACAGAGCATGATTGGGTCAAAAAATAAATGGGTGAGCGTGTGATGACACTTCGCGCTGATCAAAAGCAAAACTTGCGTTTCCGAGTAAAGAGATGGGAGCGAAAATTAGTAATACTAGCATGCGAGGTTGCGCCCGAATCAGTGGAAAAGGGTCAGAACTGGGATGAGCCAGCTAAGCATGGTAAGCCCTCAAACAATTTCGTTCATATAAGTATGTGCGCAAGTATTACATAGACTGAGGCGATACTCTACGGGAGCACCGTCCAGACTTTCAGCAATTCGCGTGATCCCTAAAACTGGTGCGCCTTGTTTCAAGCCTAAATAAAGTGAGGTTTCTTGGTTAGCTGACGTTGCGTAGATATTTTCTATCGCTTTGTGAATAGTCACTCCATAAGTTTTTTCAAAAAAGTGATAAAGTTCATTTGGCACGTTGTCGTTTTCGGACAGGCCGGGGAATAATTTAGAGGGAACTACAATGCGCTCCATGATTACGGGTTTTCCATAGAGCCTTCTAACCCTTCGAATAACAACTACATGGGCATTACTGCCAAGTTTAAGGTTATGAAGTTCGTGCCGTTCACCGCGTCTTAACTGACATGAGATCAAGCGGCTGGTCTCGGGCATTTGTCTCGTAAAGTTTTGGTCAACTAGGTGAAAAAAATGGAAGAGCTCGCGCTGGGGCGTGTGGGTTGCCACAAATGTGCCTTTACCTTGATGTCGGACCACCAGATTATTCGCAACTAAACCGTCCAATGCTTTCCGGACAGTGCCCTGACTGACTGCAAACTCGTCAGCTAATGCCGTTTCGCTTGGCAATAAATCACCGGGTTTCCAGAGGCCGAGTGCGATACGCTGGAGCAAATGTCCGCGAATTTGAGCATACAGGGGAGCTTGTCCGGTTGTTAGTATCGCTTTAAATCCGAAATTCATATATAAGAGTTATAGGATTAGATTGACTAATTCAAGTGACGCAAACTACACTTAGGAAATAACGCTATGAACAAATTGAGATCAAGTGACTAATCTTAAATGTGAATTGTTACCTTGGGCTCATAATAATGGGAGGATACATTGTCGTCACCAGATTTTCTCGTGCATGATTCAACCGACGTTGTCGGCGTGGCTGTGGTCGAAGGTATAAAAAAAGGACAAACCTTGACCGGCTGGGTTATGGACAAAGATAAGACAATTAAAATTAAATGCATTAATGCGATTCCGCTCGGACATAAAATTGCTTTGAAGACTTTGAAGGATGGGGAAACTGTTCTGAAGTATGGCCATGATATTGGCATGATGGTCTCGGCAGTTGCTAAAGGCGGGCACGTTCACACTCAAAATTGCAAGACAAAACGGTGGTAAGTATGGCATCAGTAAAGAAAATTTCTGTAAAAAAAAGCTCAACACGCAAAGCACCGCGTGCTGTTCCCCCCGGCGCGCCTGAGGTGCATCAGTTAGTTGAGAACGCGCCAGTCATAGTGCCGAGCCCACGTTATGCGAAGACGCGCTCCGCAGGTGTAAAAAGTAAGCCTACTTTCATGGGTTTTCGTCGTGAAAATGGCCGCGTAGGTGTGCGAAATCACGTTGTCATCTTGCCACTAGACGATCTTTCCAACGCGGCTTGTGAGGCGGTTGCTCATAATATCAAAGGTACGTTAGCGATCCCCCATCCATATGGAAGATTACAATTTGGTGCCGATCTGGACTTACATTTCCGCACACTCATTGGCACAGGGGCGAACCCTAACGTGGCTGCTGTGATTGTCATTGGGATCGAGCCGGGCTGGACTCAGAAAGTGGTCGACGGAATTAGCAAAACTGGTAAGCCGGTGGCTGGTTATTGTATTGAGCAGAATGGTGATCATAAGGTTATTGCTGCTGCTAGCCGTCAGGCAAAGGAATTTTTACATTGGGCCTCTGAACTGCAACGTGAAGAATGTGGAGCAGATGATCTCTGGGTCTCGGTAAAATGTGGCGAATCTGATACGACGTCTGGACTGGGTTCAAATCCCACAGTAGGGAACTTTATAGACAAAATGGATGCATGGGGCGCTACAACTTGTTTTGGCGAGACATCAGAAATTACGGGGGCGGAGATGGTCTGTGCATCGCGTGCAGCGACGCCTGCTATCGGAAAAAAATTCCTGCGGACCTTTCAAGCGTACATGGATGAGGTGATTGAACCTCACAAAACGTCAGATCTCTCCGATAGTCAGCCGACGAAAGGTAATATTCAGGGCGGGTTGACGACTATTGAGGAAAAAGCTTTTGGAAATTTAGAAAAAATTGGAAAAAAAGCACGGTACGTTGACGTGTTGACTCCAGCTGAGCAGCCTAAGAAAGGTCCGGGTCTCTATTTTATGGACACGTCCTCTGCTGCCGCAGAATGTGTTACGTTGCAGGCAGCAGCAGGGTTTGTGGTCCACCTCTTTCCGACAGGGCAAGGCAATGTTGTTGGTAATCCAATCGAACCGGTAATTAAGCTGACAGCGAATCCGAGAACGGTGCGAACGATGAAGGAACATATCGATTATGATTGCTCAGGTATCTTCCGTCGCGAGATGAATATGAACATAGCTGGTGATGGTCTGATCGACATGTGCATCCGCGTTTGTAATGGGCGTCAAACAGCTGCTGAGGCCCTTGGGCACCGACAGTTTGTCCTTACTAAGCTGTATCGAAGTGCATAATTTATAGGCGAGTTAGATAGAACAAGCTTATCGTGAAACTGGGGGCAATCTGCTATTGCCCTCAGTTTTTTGTATCTAAAGGCTCCAAATAAGCTAATGGCTGGTTGTGCGAATTAAACATATATTTGAAACGACGATTTCATTATCCTCGACCATGCGGAATACGGTTATGGATTTTTACGAATGAACGTAAGCGTGGCAGCTATCGTGACTGATGTAACTCGCGATAGTAGGCCAGTGATTGGTTACGGTTTCAACTCGAACGGTCGTTACGCTCAAAGCGAAGTCCTCCGGCATCGCCTGATTCCAAGGATACTTGAAGTTAATTTTAAGACCTTATTGGATAACAATGGTAATTTAGACCCATTTAAGGTGTAAAATTACATGATGACTAATGAAAACCCGGGTGGCCATGGTGAGCGAGCTTTCGCGGCTGGGGCTCTCGATGTGGCATGTTGGGATATTGTTGGGAAATTAGAAGAAAAGCCTTTGTATAAAGTCTTTGCTGAGCGGTACAACTATGGAAATTTTGACACACAAGTCGCTGTTTACCCGGGCGGTCGATACTACTACCCAGAGGGGGGGACTGATCTAAATGATGAGAGGCAGGGGTACCGCGATGCAGGATACCTGTTAATGAAAATGACAATTGGCGATGCTTCAATCGCTAAAGATCTAGCACGGATTGAGTCAGTGTTAAAAGTTACGGGTGAGGGAAAATGCCTAGCTGTGGACGCTAACGCGAGTATTTCTTTAGATCAAGCATTGGAATACGTTAACGCTATAAGCGATTACAAGCTGGCTTGGTTTGAAGAACCCGTTGACCCACTTGATTACGGTGCAATTGGGGGGTCATGCAAGGTTGGTGCGACTCTGGTCACAACTGGAGAGAGTCTATTTTCAATAATAGATGCAGAAAATTTACTCCGATATGGGGGGTTAAGGCGTGATAGGGACTGGCTACAATTTGATCCGTCGTTAATGTATGGACCAAGCCAATCTATAACAGCAGTGAGAATGAGGCGAGTTTACGGCTCGTCGTCGCGCCGCCATGGACCACACGGCGGCCAGCAATTGGGGTTGCACTTGGCTGCTGGTCTTCAGCTGGTGGAACTGAGACCTATCTACTCGTGTTTCAGCCCTTCGGGGGTTTTGGCGATGATGTCATGATAGTAAACGGAATGGTTAGCCTGCCGCGAGGTCGTGGTATTGGTGTTGAAAGTATGAGTCAGCTCTTTAAAATTGTATTGAAACCGTTAAGTGAGGGGTGAATCATGGTTCGGGTTTCTCTTGAGCATCTTCATGAACTAATAACACGCGCTTTGGTGCGTGCTGGCACAGACCCGAGTATCGCCCAGACAGTGGCAGATGCTTTGATTGCCGCAGAGGGTGATGGACTTCGTTCTCATGGTTTGGGTAGAGTTAAGAGTTATGCAGGGCAGGTCGTTTCAGGTAAAGTAGATGGAAAAGCAGAACCAGAATTGTCTGAGCCTGCTGGGGCGGTGATAAAAGTTGATGCGAAATCAGGGTTTGCCTATCCGGCGATCAAGCTGGGATTGGATCGAGCGTCAGAACTGGTAAAGGAAAATGGAGTCGCATGTGTTTCTGTCGGTAACTCGCATCATTCTGGAGCGTTTGGCTATCACGTAGAACGAATGGCAGAGAGAGGACTGTTCACATTGGCCTTTTCAAACTCGCCTGCTGGTATTGCACCATGGGGCGGAAAAACGCCCTTGTTTGGCACAAACCCTGTTGCCTTTGGGTGTCCTCGACGAGATCATCTACCGTTTGTTGTCGACCTATCGCTTGCAAAGGTTGCTCGCGGTAAAATCAAGATGGCTGCTGACAAAGGTGAGAGTATTCCAGAAGGTTGGGCCGTAGATGCAGCTGGTAATCCGACTACAGATGCGAAAGCGGCGATGCAAGGGTCGAACATCCCTTTAGGTGATGCGAAGGGATATGCGTTAGTGCTAGTGGTAGAAATATTGTCGGCCGTTCTCACTGGATCCAATTTTGGTTGGGAAGCCACCTCATTCTTTACTGTTGACGGACCGCCGCCTCACGTGGGGCAACTTTTTATTGTTTTCGATGCAAAAAAATTTGCTATCGCTGGATTTGAAGATCGCATTGATCTTCTGTTTTCCACGATATTGGAGCAGTCGGGAACCCGACTTCCGGGGGAACGAAGACTGAGAATTCGTGAGGATAACAAACGTTATGGGGTTGAAGTAGATGACCAATTGATGGCTTTTCTAAAAACCATATAGCTATCATGAATTTGGCAGCAATTGGGCCCTGTTCAGGAGATGGTTATATTGGTGGTAAAAGTCCCGTGGAGTATCGTGGCAAGATAGCGTCGATGGTCAGTTGGCACTAAAAGACGCTTCAATTGCCATTTGTTTTAAAAACTGCTCAGGCTTTATTTGAATCTTCTATTATCATATCGGCGGCTTTTTCTGCAATCATGATGGTTGGAGCATTCGTATTACCTGATACGATGGTAGGCATGATAGACGCGTCAACGACACGAAGGCATTCAACCCCATAAACTCGTAAGCGCTCATTCACAACGGAACCCTTATCCGATCCCATCTTACAGGTGCTCGTCGGGTGATATATTGTTTGACCAATATTGCGGGCGCTCTGCAGAAGCTCTTCATCAGTCTTGACTTCAGGACCAGGTTGGTGCTCGCGAATAATGAATCTCTTAAATGATTTTGTCTCAACCAATTGACGTGTGTACTTAAGGGCATCTACAGCGGTCTGGCAGTCACGTGACGTTGAGAGGTAATTTGGGTAGATAGCGGGATACGCGGAAGGGTCGGCAGATTTAATTTCAATGCGCCCCCTACTCTCCGGACGCAATTGGCAAACTGATAACGTCACGCCTTGGAATGGATGCATTGTTATCCCAGGCTTGTCAGCACTAAGAGGTTGAAAGTGATATTGGATATCTGGAGTTTCTAGATCCGGCTGGGATTTTGCAAAAATACATACCTGAGAAGCTCCCATGCTAACTGGTCCTGTGCGATTTAGAAGATATTGGGCACCCATTATAGCTCGTCGTAATGGATTATTAATTTCGCGATTAAGTGTAGGAACGTTAACTTCATAGACTGTTCGGATTTGTAGGTGGTCTTGAAGGTTTTGCCCTACTCCGGGCAGTTCCTTAATTATTTGAATGTTTAATCTTTGCAATAATTCTCTTGGACCAATACCTGATAACTGAAGGATTTGTGGCGAGCCGATGGCACCAGCTGAGAGAATTACTTCTCCACCCGTCTTAATATTGAATTGTTGTTGTCTTCCCTTTATTGAAATAGCAATTCCCGAGGCTCGCGAGCCTGTGAGGATTACTCTTTCTACTAAAGCGTTGGTAACAGTGTCTAAATTTTTGCGATGCTTAATGGGGTGAAGAAATGCTTTTGCAGCAGAACATCGCAAGCCATTTCGTGCAGTTTGCTGAAAATAACCGGCTCCCTCCTGATCTCCGGCATTGAAATCTGCTGAACGTGAAACGCCAAGTTCACCTGCAGCATTAATTAGTGCTTCGCAAATATCACGTTTAGCTCGCATGTTTTGGACTGACAGCCCTCCACCAACACCATGGTATTGATCCATGCCATTTTCTTGATCCTCAGATTTCATAAAATATGGTAAAATATCATCATATGACCATCCAGCATTACCTAACTGCCGCCAATGATCATAGTCCTCACGCTGACCACGAATATAGAGCAAACCATTAATTGAACTCGAGCCACCCAGCGTTTTTCCTCTAGGCCAGTCAATGGTTCGATTATTTAATCCAGGATCAGGTTCTGTTTTATAACTCCAGTCGGTCATTGGGTTGTGAAGTGTTTTAAAATAACCAACGGGAATGTGAATCCAAGGGTACCAATCACGTCCACCGGCCTCGAGCAGAAGTACGCGTTTCGATGAGTTCAAGGTAAGGCGATTAGCCAATACACATCCCGCAGAGCCGGCGCCGGCAATAATATAATCGTATTCGGATAGACTAGTTTTAATCATTAATCATTCTTTATGTATAGCGTGACCCAATCCTCTTCTAATTTTAGGCACAATAAAATTATTTATTTCACAAAAATATTACATTAAAAATACATAAACCTATTAATAGTGAGTTAATTATGTTCATTAACCACGTCTAATCAACAATCCAAATTTTTAATATATAATATCGTAAAGAAAAGATGTTTGAGATGAAAGTCGGGTCAGAAAACGGATCGAGATCTATTCGGGTTCTTGAATTATTGGAAGCCCTTGTCAAAGCGGATCGTCCTTTGCGTGTTGCGGACCTCATGGTGATTACTGGGCTGCCTAAGGCGACTGTCCATCGACTAGCAGGGCTTCTTGAAAACACTGGTTTCCTTGAACCGGATTTGGGAACCAAAGGTGTGACCATTGGCCATCGCGGCCGTGATTTAGCGCTGGGACTTATGTCCATGGAGGGGCGTAACGGATATCGGCACCGCATACTTGCCGATCTCTCGGCAGAGATAGGAGAAACCTGTAATCTCAATGTTCCGGTAGGTAGCGAAATTCTCTATTTGGACCGGGTTGAGACCCAGTGGCCATTACGTACTGAATTAGCAGTGGGGACGCGCGTGCCCTTGCATTGCACTGCGAGCGGAAAACTATACTTAGCGTCAATGCCTGCTGCTAAGAGAATGAATCTAATAAACTCCTTGGCACTAGACTCACGTACGCAGAATACCATCACCACCGCTAAAAAGCTAGCGGAGGAGGTTGAAGCCGTCAGGCTGTCGAAAATTGGCACGGATAATGAGGAATTTGTTACGGGGCTAGTCGCGGCGGGGGTCCCGATCACTGATAAAACAGGGCGTCTGGCTGCGGTCTTAGCATTTCACGTTCCTGCGTTTCGTATGGATATGAATGAAGCATTAACGTTTTTACCTGCTTTACAGCGGGCGGCTTTAAAGCTTTCTGCTGAGTTTGTGGGGCCTATTAATGTTGAGTAGGTTTTGTTCACAGCATTATAAGGACTATTTAAAGTCCAATGTAATTTTTGGTTTACCGCCCTCCAGAAAAGACGCAGAACTATTGGTTAATCGCTCGTCAATTTGTCTCCACGGAAGAAGGATCAGTGTTTGGTTGGGCTCTTAGTGCGTGGCGCGAGTTTAAACCCATTGTGACTGGTGTTACAGTTTAAGCAGTATTTTTCATAGGGAGTTGGTGAGCACTAAAAAGGTGATATCCCATATGACGGTCTGCATACATATTTTAGTTCCGTCTGATAATCCGGATCTTTTAATCTGCCAATCCATCAGTGATTGAGTTATGGTGTTTTGAATTAATCTCTTATCGGGTTGAATCACTATTTGGGTTTATATCGCTCACTTTGGTAAATTTTGTGTAACTAAGATCAACGAGTTGGGTGGTGTCCCAATATTCTAAATAACCTTTTTTTGGAGTGTTAGCGGGGTTGGTAACGGCATTATTGGATGCTGCTGTTCCCATTCTGGGTTTATTGTGTTGATCCATCAGATTAAAATCACCTTTGTAAGCCCTCGAGAGTTAAAATTGATTACAACTAAAGGGTCTCTGACTCCGCATTTAAACAGGCAGCAAAAATGTTTATAGAACTTGCTAATTTGGGTGGTGCACGTGACACAATGGGGGTCCCGTTCCCCGCAAGTTTCTCGATGTTATCAACCATCAAGCGTGTTGATTCTCGACTTTATAAGCGCTTACATATAAGGATCTGAGGTACGGTACCTGTGTAGAAGGAGCAGTTCAGAGATGGCCGTTGAATTTTTGAAGAAAGCCGAAAAAACCCCGTCTACGGGCGAGATCGAAACACGCCAAGTAGTTGCAGATATGATTGCGGAGATTGAAGCCGATGGCGAAAGTTCGGCTCGCGCGTACGGTGCAAAGCTCGATGGTTTCGACGGGAACATTTTGGTTGATGCCGATACCATTGAAGCAGCAGCTGCTCACGTGCCCTCGCAATTGAAGGATGATTTGCATTTTGCTTATGACCGGGTACGAGGCTTTGCAGAAAAACAGTTGGCCAGCGTTCAGGAATTTGAAACAGAATTGTCTCCCGGGCTATGGGCAGGCCAGAAGTTAATTCCGCTTTCTGCGGCGGGATGCTACGTGCCTGGGGGGCGTTATGCTCATGTGGCTTCGGCGATTATGAGTATTGCGACAGCGAAAGTTGCAGGTGTAGAGAATGTTATCACTTGTTCTGCGCCAAGCAGGGATCATGGAGGGATTCATCCTGCAATTCTGTATACGATGAACCTGTGTGGAGCGGACCATATTTTAGCTCTTGGCGGGGTTCAAGGTATCGCAGCAATGGCGTTCGGATTATTTACGGGGCACAAGGCTAATATTCTGGTTGGACCGGGAAATAGGTTTGTCGCAGAAGCCAAGCGGATGCTCTTTGGCCGTGTAGGCATTGATCTCTTCGCGGGGCCAACTGAAATCTTGATTATTGCCGATAAAAAAGCAGATCCTAATATAGTGGCTTACGACCTTGTTGGGCAGGCGGAACACGGGCCAGATTCTCCAGCTTGGCTTATCACGACATCGAGAAAACTTGCTGAAGATACTATGGTTCTTATGCAGGACTTAATTGATACTTTACCGACCTTACAACGTAATGCTGCCGACGCGGCATGGCGGGACTACGGTGAGGTCTTACTTTGTGATACTGATGAAGAGGCAGCGCAGGTTAGCGATGCGTATGCGCCGGAGCACCTTCAACTTCAGACAGAAAATCTTGATTGGTATGTTGACCGGTTACAAAATTACGGCTCGTTGTTTGTCGGTGAGGAGACAACAGTCGCATTCGGAGACAAATGCTCTGGCACCAATCATATTTTGCCTACCAAAGGAGCTGGTCATTACACAGGCGGTCTATCGGTGCATAAGTTTATTAAAATTGTAACCACCCAACGCGCAACCCGTGAGGCAAATCGGGGTGTTGCTGCAGTAACGGCGCGTATTTCTCGACTTGAGGGAATGGAGGGTCACGCGCGAACGGGAGATATACGATTAAAAAAGTATTTTCCCGGAGAGAGCTTCATCTTGCAACCATAGAAGATGGGTGCTCGCAAAGCTGAAGAACTAGAGTGGAGTGAAGTTAGTGGATAATTTAGTAAATGAGCTTTTTGGTTTAGACGGGCGCATTGCGCTCGTGACCGGTGCATCATCTGGAATTGGACGCCATTTAGCCAAGACGTTAGCTGTTGCAGGTGCTAAAGTAGTATTGGTTGGACGCGATTTAAGACGACTTGGGGAAGCGGCAGAAGAGATCAAGCGGGCCGGCGGTAATGCTGAATTTTTGTCGGCTGATCTGCAAAAAGAAACTGAAATGCAGCGGGTTGCTGAGTCTGCGCCCGGGCACTTTGGAGCGCCAGATATCATAGTGAATGCAGCTGGGATAAATCTCCGGGAGCCGGTTGATGATGTGACTTGGGAAACTTGGGGAAACACCTTAAATATTAATCTCTCGGCTCCATTTTTTCTGACCCGCGCTCTAATTCCCCCCATGCGCAAGCAGGGCATGGGCAATGTAATCAATATAGCCTCATTGCAAAGTTTTCGTGCCTTTCCAGACAGCATGCCGTACGGAGCCTCCAAAGGAGGAATTGCTCAGCTAACGCGATCGATGGCTGAAGCGTGGTCGCAATATGGCATTGTTGCCAACGCCATTTTGCCGGGTTTTTTTTCTACTGAATTAACAAGACCAATTTATGAAAACCCAGATAAGCTCGCCCATAATGCCGCGATGACTGCGATTGGCCGAAATGGTAAAATGCGTGATCTTGAGGGAACGGTTATCTTTCTGGCATCTCGTGCATCAGCTTACGTGACCGGACAAATTATAGCCGTTGACGGAGGTTTTACAGCCAAATAGCTGTATACAGCCATGAATTGGGCATTGAGGAAATATTTGATATGCAAGCACTAGTCTATACGGGGCCAAGACAACTCGAGTTGCGCGATGAGCCTGAGCCGAATCCCGCTAGGGGAGAGGTCGTTATAAAAGTTGAAGCGGTTGGTATTTGCGGTTCAGATATGCATGCCTATTATGGTCATGACGCGCGGCGGCCGGCGCCGCTGATCTTGGGTCATGAAGCGTGCGGCCGGGCCTTGAGTGGCCGCTACAAGGGGCAGCGGGTAGTCGTAAATCCCCTAGTGTCTTGTGGCTGTTGCGATGAATGTTTGGGTGGTCGAGCAAATTTATGTCACGAACGTGAAATTATTTCTATGCCGCCTCGTCAAGGAGCCTTTGCTGAAAAGGTCAACATCCCAGAAACTAATATTTTACCTGTCCCTGAAGATATGGACCCGGGGCACGCGGCATTGACCGAGCCTATTGCGACCGCGCTTCATGCTGTTGGTATTGCAGAACGTGCACTGTGGCGACCTTTGGGTGAAACAAGAGCACTGGTGATTGGTGGGGGGGCTGTAGGCCTTGCGGCTGCGCTCGTTCTTCAGAGCCGAAGTGCGTGTAATATTACGATTATAGACACTAATCCCGGACGTCGTGAGACGGTCTCAAAGGCAGGTAAATTTGATGTGGCCGAGCCAAGCGACCCCAATGCACTCAAAGATGGTCATTTTGGCCTTGTCATCGATGCTGTCGGAAGTGGTTTAACCCGTGCTCTCGCCAGCCGCACAGTAGTCCCCGGAGGGGTCATCGCACACATAGGATTGATGAGTGAAGACACTGGGTTAGATATTCGTCGGTTAACTCTGCAAGAAGTTACATTCATAGGCACATACACCTATACAATGGTTGATTTCCGTGCAACGATCTCTGCTATTTCTATGGGGATATTGGGAGATTTAGCGTGGATTGAGAGACGACCACTTGCTGAAGGGGTTGGGGCATTTGATGATTTAGAAAATGGTCGAAGTGCCGCCTCAAAAATAATGCTATATCCGCAAAATTAAGAATACAAAGAATATGTTTCCCATTTTGACCAGATAGACTAACACTAGAAATGTCAGATTTTCGTTGATTTTCGGACTGTCGTTCGTTTTTCTAAGAGAAATAGGAAACCTCTAAAACGCATTAACCGCCAAAAGCCAAAGTGACAACGTAAAGGAAAAGAAGTGCCGCGCCAATTTCCCAAGTTTTTAATGGCAGTAATCATAGTTGCAGCAGTGGTGTGTGTGCCACGGTCCCCAGATGCAGGGGAAGCAGCGGTTGAAGCAAAAGCCTTTATTGAGGAGCTGGCTGACCGGGCCGTGAGATCTTTGGCCGCACCAAATATTAATAAAGTCGAACGCCGTAAAAGATTTCGCGAACTAATGCTGGAAACGTTTGCATTCAATCGAATTGCTGCTTGGGTATTGGGTCGCTATTGGCGGCGTGCTTCAGACACGGAGAAGCAGGAATATCTTGCCCTGTTTGAGGACATGCTCGTTACCATATACGCGGATCGTTTCGCAAAGTATTCAGGCGAGGCGCTCAAAGTCGGAAGATCCGAGGTAAGGAGTCAAACTGATATTCTCGTTCACTCTAAAATTGTTCGGCAAAATGGACTTAAGCCGGTTGACGTGGCATGGCGTGTTAGTCCGAAAGATGGTAATTATAAGATAGTAGATGTCATGGTAGAGGGTTTGAGTATGGGGCTCACACAGCAAAGAGAGTTTTCGTCTGTGATTCGGAAAAATGGGAGGGGCATTCAAGGTCTTTTGGACGAGCTCAAAAAACGCTTAGCTGCCAACTCGTAAATTAAATTGATCGTTACAGATGAAGCAAACTTGACGTTGACGGGCACAGTTGGGTTGGTGCGAGAATGGAGCAATATGACTTACGTGTAAACTTACTCGATATCGATGAGAGTATTGAAACGCCGTCTGGTAAAAATACGGGTTATGAAAATTTTCCCGTGGGGTCGTTCTTGTTACCGGTTAAATTGAGACCCCATATAAGCACCTTCTATCGGTTTGCCCGTACGGTGGATGATATAGCGGACTCCTCCACGTTGCCGCCAACTGAAAAGATCACCCGTCTCGAGGGATTTGAAAATGCTCTGCTAGGTATCAATTATAGCGATCCAAAATACAATACGGGGCACAAGATGCGGATAAGTTTGGCGGAGACCAAAACGACCTCGCGTCATTGCTTAGATCTCATTGAAGCGTTTAAACAAGATGTCACGCAAAACCGTTATCAGGACTGGGATGATTTGATGTATTACTGCGAGAGGTCCGCCGCACCAGTTGGGCGGTATCTTGTGGATATACATGACGGCGGTAAAGAAGCATACGAATTCTCGGATGCGCTCTGTAAAGCTCTACAAGTAATCAACCATATACAAGATTGCCAAGAGGATTTTCGTATGATGGACCGAGTTTATCTTCCGTGTAATTGGTTTCGGGAAAAAGGTATAAGCAACCTCTCCCTGAATAAAGACAAAACATCACCACCACTTCGATATGTCTTTGACCGTTGTCTTGATGCTACAGAAGATCTAATGACTGAAGCTTGCCAATTACCAGTCAAACTAAAAAACCGTCGATTGGCAATGGAGTCAGCTATAATAATTAAAATCGCAAACACGTTGATACAACGTTTGCGGAAACAAGACCCTCTTGTGAGCCGGGTCACGCTTGGTAAAAGCACCTATCTATGGGCATGCTTGCGTGGATTCGGAGAGTTGGCTTTTGGGAATAGGACTTAACCGTGATGGCTAACCTTCATGTTTTAACTCTGCTCTCGGCAATTATTTGGGTTTATCTGATGTTTTTCCGAATTGGATTTTGGCGTGCAGACCAATACCTAGGAGAACCTCTCGAGCGCGAGGTTTGGCCGGAAGTTGTTGCTATCATTCCTGCTCGCAACGAAGAACAGACCATCGGGCGGACCGTTGGTGCCGTGCTCGGACAAGACTATCCTGGAAAATTCAAGATCGTTGTCGTCAACGATTGCAGTGATGACGATACAGCTATCGCTGCTGGCGAGTCAGATAAATTATACGTAATAGATAGTCTCCCCATGCCCTCTTTTTGGACGGGAAAACTATGGGCTGTGGAACAAGGTATTGAAATGGCTAAGGAAGTCATGCCTGATGCAAAATATATATGGCTATCGGATGCGGATATTGAACACGATTCAAAAAATCTGTGGCGACTGGTTGGAAAGGCGGAGGAGGAGAATCGACATTTAGTCTCTTTAATGGTGAAACTGCGGACGGAGAGCTTTTGGGAGCAACTCTTAGTCCCTGCATTTGTATTTTTTTTTCAAAAACTATACCCGTTTCCGGCGGTAAATATTGCGGAAAATAGCATAGCAGCAGCAGCGGGGGGGTGCATGTTGGTGCGACGAGAGAGCTTGGACAAAGTAGGAGGGGTTAAAACTATAAAAAGTGAACTTATCGATGATTGCGCGTTGGCCCGTCAAATAAAAACACAAGGCTCGATATGGATTGGCTTAACACGGCGAACACAAAGTCTTCGCGCGTGCGAGAGCCTCGGGGAAATTTGGGATATGGTGGCGCGGACAGCTTTCGTTCAACTACGTTATTCCTTAACAATATTGTTGTTAACTATCGCAGGAATGATTGTGATATATATAGTGCCTCCGATTGGGCTAATTTTAGGAAGTTTAATGGGTAACCTTGGGTGTGCGGCTCTTGGCTTTGCAGCTTGGTCCATGATGTTATTTGTTTATGCGCCTACCGCAGGGCTTTATAACCAATCTTTTTTATGCGGTATTTTGCTTCCTATCATCGCTTTTTTGTATTTATTGATGACCGTTTCTTCTGCTTTACGACATTGGTTCGGAAGGGGTACCCCTTGGAAAGGCCGGACGTATGATGCTGATGTATAAAGTAAGCCAAGATGCTCAATCTAAGTTGTTAAAATGAGCGACCCCACCGGTACTGAGGCCAGTTTAATTGTTAAATCTGATCCCGTCATACACGCAGAAAATATTGTACGGGTATCGGGAACATCCTTTTACTGGGCTATGCGGTGGTTGCCTGAGATGCAGCGCAAAGCAATGTACGCCGTTTATGCGTTTTGTCGACAGGTGGATGATGTCGTTGATGGGTGTGGCACAGAAACGGTGAAACTCATAGCCTTAGGCCGATGGCGAGACGAGATAGAACGGCTCTATATGGGCGCTCCAAGCATGTTAACTACAAAATCACTTTTATGTCCCATCGACAAGTATGGCTTGGCAAAAGAGGATTTTATGGCGGTCATTGATGGAATGGAGATGGATGCGGGGTCAAGTGTTCGGATTGCTGATATGAGTGAACTGACGCTTTATTGTAATCGAGTTGCCTGCGCGGTTGGAAGAATGTCAACCCGAGTGTTTGGCATTCCTGATGAGCTTGGGCACCCGTTAGCATTTTCGGAGGGATTGGCTTTGCAGTTGACTAATATTTTGCGCGATGTCGTTGAGGATGCTCAGCGCGACCGGTTATATCTCCCAGCTGACTTGTTGCGGGCGCACAGTATGACAGAATTGGATGATTTAGGCGCGGTACTTAAGAATCCGCAGTTAGCCCAAGCTTGTGATATTTTGTCCGGTGTAGCGGAGAATCATTTCAATAATGCCCTAAAGTTTGCAGCGCAATCGGATACCAAAAAAGTACGGCCAGCGGTCATGATGCTACAGGTGTACCGGCGTATCCTGAGGCGTTTACAGTCTCGTGGTTGGGATAATCTTGATCAACCTGTCTCGCTCTCAAGGCTAACAAAACTCTGGGTTGCTGTCCGCTATGGTGTGATGTGAGTATTGTTCGACCTCACGCGAAGAGTGTAGTGGACGACCACGTGCATGTTATCGGGGCTGGTTTAGCAGGATTATCCGCCGCAGTTCGGTTGGTTAAAGCGGGAGTAAAAGTGAGCATCTACGAGGCCGGCAGTGAAGCTGGTGGACGCTGCCGATCATTTTTTGATAGTCGTTTGGGCTGTCGTATTGATAATGGTAATCACTTAATTTTGAGCAGCAATCACGCCGTTATGGATTATCTTCAAATTATTGAAGCGGAAAATACACTTCATGTTCACGAAGAGGCAGTAATTCCTTTCGTTGACCTGGAGGAGGATATTCGCTGGAAAATTTTACTCAAAAAAAGGTTGGGGCTTTGGGCTCTACTTTTCCCGTCGCAGAGAGTCCCTGGCACCCGCTTGATAGACTATGTGACCGCATTAAGGCTGGTATGGGCTGCGGATGACAAAGCCATAGGTCAGTGCCTTAAAACTTCAGGGTCACTGTGGCGGCGGTTTTGGTCCCCATTATGTGTGTCCGTATTAAACACTGATCCGGCGTTGGCTTCAGCAAAACTTTTAAGGGCAGTAGTGTGGGAGACCTTCATCAGCGGTCCAGCAGTCACTAAGCCATTGGTGCCCAAGGATGGATTGAGTGAGACGTTTGTCAATCCGGCACTGACGTTTCTGAAGGAGCATAATGCTGATTTCAAATTTAATTTTTCTGTGCGGAAACTGGATTACTCAAATGGACGTGTCGCAAGGCTTTTAGGGCGGGACAGTGCCGTCGACGTTGCACGAAGAGATATGGTTGTTCTTGCTTTGCCTCCATTCGCTACACAAAAATTATTACCGGAATTAGGCGTGCCCGATAAATATGAGCCCATAATTAATGGGCATTTCCGACTTCGTGAATTGGAGCATGAAAGATCGTTCATTGGCATTGTTGGTGGCACTGCTGAGTGGCTATTTTGGCGTGATAACATTGTGTCGACGACCGTCAGTTCAGCCAAAGCACTTTTGAATAAAACGAATGAGGAGTTGGCGATGCGGTTATGGTGTGACATTTCCCGCGTGTTTAGCCTCCGCCAAGCAGAACTGCCTCCTTACAGGATTATTAGGGAAAAGCGAGCGACATTCACGCAAACTCCCGAGCAAGTTCAGAAACGGCCCAAAATGGCAACAGCATTTGCGAATCTATGGCTGGCTGGTGATTGGATCGATACGGGCCTTCCTGCAACGATCGAAGGCTCGGTTCGTTCTGGCGAGCATGCTGCTAGGGCCGTAATAAAAAATATTAAAATCTATCAAGGACCTTGATATTGCGGAGGTTTTTTGAGACAAACCGTATATTATGTAGTTACACTAATGACGAAGTCGCTGCGTGCCAGTTAATCATCTCATAAACGGGATGCTGCCGAATTAAGGCTAAAAGCATGGTAATAATGGATCGTCGAGCCTCTCCAGCAGAACATCTTCAAGCTTCCGATGAACGAGAAATCGATGGAGTTATTGAAGACGCTCGCAACTGGTTGAAAAAGCGTCAAGCGACAGATGGGCATTGGGCGTTTGAGCTAGAGGCCGACGCAACTATTCCGGCAGAATATATTTTCCTCAATCACTTTTTGGGAACGATTGATAACAATATAGAGTCAAAGCTCGCGATCTATCTGCGAAATATACAGGAAAAGCATGGTGGATGGCCGCTCTATCATGACGGCGATTTCGATATGAGTGCTTCGGTGAAAGCATATTATGCGCTAAAGATGACCGGTGATGCTCCTGAAGCTGCGCACATGGCCCGTGCCCGGGCTGCTATTCTCGTTAATGGGGGGGCGGCAAAGGCAAATGTTTTCACGAGAATTGCATTAGCGCTTTTTGAGCAAGTTCCGTGGCACGCTGTTCCAGTAATTCGGGTTGAGGCTTTATTGTTACCCCGATGGGCGCCATTTCACATGGATAAGGTCTCGTATTGGTCACGAACGGTCATGGTACCCTTGTTAGTCTTGGCGTCACTTAGGCCCAAAGCAGCTAACCCGCGTCAGGTGAATATTCAAGAGCTTTTTTTAACGCCGCCAGCGGAAGAAAAAGAATACCTCGTTAATCCTACAGGCCATTGGCTGGGTTTGTTGATGCTTGGAATCGACCGATTGGCACATCCACTCCAACGTTTCATTCCTGGTTTTTTAACCCGACGTGCTATTGAAAAGGCAATGCACTTCGTTATCGAACGGCTTAACAGTGAAGACGGCTTAGGTGGAATTTTTCCGGCCATGGCAAATGCGGTCATGGCATTTGAAGCACTAGGGTATGACCGCGATCATCTCCATTATCAAATAGCTCGTGATTCAATTGATAAGCTTCTGGTATTCGACGATGAGAGTGGGTATTGCCAACCGTGCTTGTCACCAGTCTGGGATACGGGACTTGCAGCACATGCACTATTAGAAACGGGTAATGTGGCGGATACACGCGATCTTCAACGAGCAGGGGACTGGTTAGTTCAGCGTCAAATTCTCGATGTTGCTGGTGACTGGGCAGTCAATGCGAGGCACTTGCGACCGGGAGGTTGGGCTTTTCAATACTCGAATGATCATTATCCAGATGTGGACGATACGGCTGTTGTAGTGATGGCTCTTCATCGGTTAAACCCAGAACGTTATCGTGATGCGATTAACCGCGGTGCAGAATGGATAATTGGCATGCAAAGTCGAAATGGAGGATGGGGCGCATTTGACATTGATAATGAGTATTATTTCCTCCAGCACATACCGTTTGCTGACCATGGTGCACTGCTTGACCCTCCGACGGCCGATGTGAGCGCTCGCTGCCTATCGATGTTGGCGCAATTGGGTTACGATAATGACCATAAATCTATGTCGCGCGTTATAAATTATTTGAAGCGCGAACAAGAGAGAGATGGGTCTTGGTTTGGTCGATGGGGAAATAACTACGTCTACGGGACTTGGTCCGTTCTGTGCGCACTGAATGCCGCGGGTGAGAACATGCAAGCCCCATATATTCGTAAAGCCGTGGATTGGTTAAAAGGTCGGCAACAGGCTGATGGAGGATGGGGTGAAGACTGCGCAAGCTACTGGCAACATAGACGGGACGATGTGAAAAGCTCTACGCCGTCTCAAACATCATGGGCGGTCCTTGGACTAATGGCAGCAGGAGAAGAAGCAAGCGTTGCAGTTAAGGGTGGCATTGATTACTTGTTACAAAGTCCGCGTGAGGATGGTAAGTGGCAGGAAGAATATTTTAATGCTGTAGGCTTTCCACGTGTATTTTATCTCCGCTATCACGGGTACAGCGCATTCTTTCCGTTGTGGACTCTTGCCCGGTACCGTAATGTTTCGAGAGCTGCAGGCTCGCTGCCAAAGTTCGGAATTTAAAAGATGCGGGTTGGAGTAGTTTCCGGATTAAAACGCGAGACAGAATGCCTGATCATCGATAACAAGATCCCTGATGATTTGATGGTGTCATATGGCATAGGGCCAGAACTCGCATCGGCTGGGGCTAAGCAACTTATTTTTAAAGGTGCTGATGCTCTTGTTAGCTTTGGTATCGCAGGTGGCACCGCACCGCACATTAAAGTGGGTACGCTTGTTCTTGCAACAGAGGTGTTAACTGGAGTTGATCGAATAAAAACTACGCACAAGTGGCTTGACGCGCTCGCGGCCCTAGTTACTGATGCTTTGGTTATAGCTGAGGGGCCGATTGCTGGTGTTGACAGAATAGCCTCATCGCCGATTTTGAAAACACAACTAAACACAGAATTGGGTGCCATTGCATGCGATATGGAGAGTCATGCAATTGGAAGCGTGGCTAAAAAATATGGTATTCCCTTCATTGTTATTCGCGTAGTCTCTGATCACTGTCATCGAGAGGTACCGAGTTGGCTTTTAGGCTGCATAAACTCTGATGGCCGCGTGAAATACGGCGAGCTCACAGCCGCTTTGGCACGCAGACCATGGTGTATCGTAAATTTGCTCAGTCTGGCATGTGAGACAAGGAGAGCTTTTAGAGTACTATGCCGCGTCGCTCGCTTGGCGGGCCCGAGCCTCGGTTTTACCCAAAACCCCTAATTTAGTCTCTTCTTCATCGCGCTTTTGCGTCATCGTTTTTACAAGCCCTTCAAAAACGTATTCGGCGTGTCTTTGATTAGCTAGTTCGATTTCAGGTGCCATTTCACCTGTGGTGCGAACACCTCTGATAAACACAGAGAGAGCCTTCAAAGGGTGCGCGATCATATCTGCAACGGCCGTTGCTTCATACCCGCAATGAACCATACAATTTGCACACTTTTCATAGTTACCCGTGCCATAGGCTTCCCAATTTGTCTCTTCCATAAGGTCTTGGAAGCTTGATGCGTATCCTTCAGATAAAAGATAGCAAGGCCGTTGCCACCCGAAGATATTGCGCGTTGGATTTCCCCACGGTGTACAGTTATAGCTTTGGTTTCCAGCAAGAAAATCCATAAATAAAGTTGACTGACTAAATCTCCATACTCTAGCCTCAGCCCGACTGAGGATATCACGGAATAGTTGCTTAGTTTTACGACGATTAAGAAAATGATCTTGGTTGGGCGCCCGTTCGTAGGCGTACCCCGGTGATACCGTTATGCCCTCTACCCCGAGATCATTCATACAAAAATTGAAAAACTCCGCCGCTTCATCAGCCGACATTTGGTCAAAGAGAGTGCAGTTCACGTTGACGCGAAACCCGCGTTTTTTCGCTTCACGAATTGCGGAGACAGCTGTGTCAAATGTTCCCTCTTGATCAACAGCCTTATCGTGATGTTTACGCATTCCGTCCAGATGAACAGAGAATGTTAAATATGGCGTAGGTGTGAACTTATCGAGTTTCTTCTCGAGAAGCAGTCCATTTGTGCAGAGATAAACAAAGATTTTACGTTGAGTGATACCCAACACAATGTCTCTTATTTCCCGATGGATAAGAGGTTCACCCCCGGGAATGGAGACGATTGGCGCACCACACTCATCAACCGCTTCTAGACATTCCTCAACAGAGAGGCGTTTGTTGAGGATGTTGTTCTCATAATCAATTTTGCCGCAACCGGGGCATGCTAAATTACATCGAAATAACGGCTCCAACATTAGCACTAATGGATAACGGTTAATGCCAAGCAGACGCTGTTTTATGATATAAGTACCAACTCGTACTTGTTGAATAATGGGAACACTCATGGATAAATCCCTTATTCCATTCTGCTGATATTTTCTGAGGGTTTTAAAAGTTCGGTTGGTAGTTTGAAGGTAACGTTTTCTTGAAGTTCTACCAACCTCTCGACTTGCACGTCTCTGAGCTCGGATAAGCGTTCAATGACGCCCTGAACCAAACCCTCGGGAGCGGACGCACCAGCCGTTAAACCTACGGCAGCCACACCCTGAAGCCATGACGGTTCTAAATCTGTGGCGTCAGCTATCAGATAACTAGGCTTGCCAATCGATGTCCCGAGGTCACGTAAGCGATTCGAGTTGGAGCTATTTTGGGCGCCTACAACCAGCAATATATCAACGCTAGGCGCCAATTTGCGAACTGCGTCCTGACGGTTTTGCGTCGCATAGCAGATATCCTTTACGTCAGGGCCCACTATTTTTGGAAAACGGCTTTTAAGAGCTTCGATTACCTCCCGTGTGTCGTCTACACTCAAAGTCGTTTGTGTGACGTAGGAAAGTTCAATTGTATCATCGACATCTAAACTTTTGACGTCGGTAGGAGTATTGACAAGCAAGACACCCCCCGGGATTTGACCTCGTGTTCCCTCTACCTCAGGGTGGCCATCATGCCCAATAAGGATAACTTGACGCCCTTTTTTTACATGATTTTGCCCCTCTTTATGGACTTTAGAAACCAAAGGACATGTTGCATCGACGACTTTAAGCTGGCGTTCATCCGCCGCGTCGACAACACTTGCTGCTACCCCGTGCGCGCTAAAGATAGCGTGAGCGCCTTCAGGGATATCATCTACTTCTTCTACAAAGATGGCGCCTTTCGCACGAAGTGAGTTGACAACATGCTCGTTATGGACGATTTCATGGCGAACATAAACAGGAGGACCATAGCGATCGAGGGCGCGCTCGACTATTTCAATCGCGCGTTCGACGCCAGCACAAAATCCGCGCGGACTTGCCAGCACAATCTTTAGAGTTTTCTGTGACGAAGGCATATTCAACTTTCCAATATTGAGGCCACCCTACCAGTGAAATTAAAACATAAACAGTTAATGGTAAAGGGATGTTAAATCGTCTTTTACAAAATATGTTAGCCGAACACTAGGATTATTGATCGATCTGGAGCAGTTTATTATTTAATGATATTAGTTACAGGAGCAACGGGGTTTGTCGGTTCTGCCGTCGTCCGTGCTTTGTTAGCGCGGGGTGAGCCGGTGCGGGTGCTTGTTCGTCCAACGAGTCCACGCAACAATTTGAGTGGATTGGACGTCGATATTTTCGAGGGTGATTTATTACAGCCGAAGACGTTGGTTCGGGCGGTTGCTGGATGCGAGGCTATTTTTCATGTTGCAGCAGATTACCGGCTTTGGACACGGGACCCGGGCGCAATGTTTCGAACAAATGTAGAGGGCTCTCTGGCACTGTTTCGGGCAGCCGTAGAGGCAGGTGTTAGCCGCTCAGTTTATACGAGCTCGGTTGCGGTGCTAAACAATCACTCCAATAACCCTGGCTATGAAGATGGGCCTGCAGAGTATGCTGATATGATTGGTGTTTATAAACAGTCTAAATTCCGGGCCGAGCAAGCGGTGCAAGCATTTGGTCAAAACTCAGGCGCAGAAATCGTCATTGTAAATCCATCCACCCCAGTAGGACCTCGAGATATTAAGCCGACGCCAACTGGCCGCATTATCGTGGAGGCCGCCCGAGGCAAAATGCCCGCCTTCGTAGATACGGGATTGAATATCGTGCATGTTGACGATGTAGCCGAAGGACATCTTTTGGCTTTTGATAAAGGCGTTCCCGGCGAGAGATATATATTAGGAGGGCAGAACATGACACTTCGAGAAATTTTGGCAGAGGTTGCAAAATTAACGGGAGGTAAGCCACCGACATTGAAGCTACCTCATAACTTGGTTATGCCGATAGCAATTTTTGCTGAGTTGTGGGTCCGGCTAATTGGCGGGGACGAACCATTTGTGACGGTAGATGGGGTTCGGATGGCCAAGAAAAAAATGTATTTTTCTTCTGCAAAAGCGGAGAGAGAGTTAGGATATACGCCCCGGCCCGCCACACATGCGTTAGCGGACGCAGTCAAATGGTTCAGTAAAAATGGTTATCTTGCAAGTTGAGTCCCAAAGGAAATCGTTGGCCTGTTATTTATTTTTAAACACTTACGGAACGCTAGTTATGGAAATTAGGGCCTACACACAATGAGAGCATTAATGTTAGCAGCGGGTCTCGGTCGACGCCTTTTTGGGGATGAGAACAAAAATTTACCAAAGGGCTTATTGCGTTTTAATGGGGAATCTTTAATTGCCCGGCACATTAAGTTTTTGCAATATTTTGGGGTTGAAAGCTTAACTTTAGTGGTTGGCCATCGCAGAAATGATCTCGTCAACGAAGCTCTCGCTATTGCAAAAGATGGTTTCATCGATTGGGTGCATAACCCAAGATACCGGGAAGGCCCTATCCTTTCCTTGGTTATGGGCGCCGAGGTCCTGCAATCTGGTAATGACGTTTTATTTATGGACGCGGACGTTCTTTACCATCCGGACTTATTGAGAAATTTACTGGGATCGCCCCATAGCAATAGCCTATTGATTGATCGCATTATTAGGTCTGATGACGACCCGGTAAAAATTTGTCTTAGGAATGATCGCATCGTTGATTTTGGTAAAATTATTGACGTTGAGTATGACGAAGAGTGCGAGTGGCCCGGCTTCATGAAAATGGATGGTCGAATTGCGTATTTGGTTCTTGAAGCGGCTAAAAGTATTATTGCCAAAGGCGAAATAGAGGGCGCCTATGAACGTGCATTTTCTGGCGTGCTAAGGTCTGAGCCAGAAGGCACGTTTAACTATGTGGATATTACCGATATACCATGGATCGAAATTGATTACCCCAGTGATCTTGAAAAAGCCAAGGGTCAAATTTTTCCCAGTATCAGTAATGTTGCTAACGGTTGACTACTAGACGGAATAGAAAATGCATTCACCTAAACCTTGAACACGTATGTTTTGTTCGGATTTCGATCAATATCAGGTGGAAAGTTTGCGTGTTTGTCCGAATAATATTGTGCCATGTGCTGGCCGGTCGAGAGGCGGTTATAGGTAGCGTAGTAAATACGTCGAATGCTATCACTTAAATTAGGCTCGGACTTATGGGGCGTAAAGCAGTCAAAAAAAAATAATATCGCCTGGTTCAGTTGGATAGGCATGGAAATCCATTCCCTTCATGTCTTTCTCCTTCAAAGGCTCCCATGTGCGAAAAACTCCTTGATGATGGTGGCCTGCGCTCAACTCTAGACACCCATTTTTAATCGTTGCCGCATCTATACTTACCAAGGCGCTAATGAAGAAGTCCGCATATATACCCCAGCCGGCCTGAGAGTCTTGATGTGCCTTAAAGCCGTCACCGCCCGGCATTTTAAAATTGATTTTTTCTTTAAATAGGGCAGCTTCTTCCCCGAGTAATTGACCCACGGGGCGAGCTAAGGCTTGCGTTAGGCTCTCAAAGCCCGTGTGGAAAGGTGCGATGTTCTCGATGCGCCCAACTAAATCAACATTATGGTCTTTTCGGCTTATCTCGTGATAAACCCAATGCTTCCCGGTTTCTTCGGGTCGAGACAGCATTTCATCGCTCCAATCTGAAAGTAATGAAATGTCTTCACGGGAGAATGCATCACGAAGGATAAAAAAACCATTCTCGTGAAAACATTTGACCTGCGGATCGGTCAATTTTGGAATCCTAAACATCGATTTTTTAGTCCGTGTGTTATAAAATTTATAGCACTATAGTGTATCGAATTTTTGGGATGAAAAAAACGAAAAATGAAGGGTCCAGTTAGAATGCAAGTGGGGCAAATTAGCTCTGAGAAAAATAAATTTACAATACTGCGAGAGCTACTGCAGTCTCCGAACTTAGAATTTATTATGGAGGCTCATAATGGGCTCTCTGCAAAAATTGTTGAGGAGACCGGTTTTAGAGGCATCTGGGCATCTGGGCTCTCTATGTCCTCCGCATTGGGCGTACGAGATAATAATGAGGCCTCTTGGACACAAATTTTAGAGGTCCTCGAATTCATGTCTGACACGACACGTATTCCAATTTTAGTGGATGGCGATACTGGTTGGGGTAATTTTAACAATATGCGCCGTGCTGTGACTAAGCTTTGCCAACGCGGTGTTGCGGGGATTTGTATCGAAGATAAACTATTTCCAAAGACCAATTCTTTTATCGGTGACGGTCAACCTTTAGCGAACCGTGATGAATTTTGTGGCAAGATAAAAGCGGGGAAGGATAGTCAATTAAACAGTGATTTCTCTATCGTCGCGCGCATAGAGGCGCTGATTTCTGGATGGGGAATGGACGAGGCTTTGAAACGAGCAGAGGCCTATCATGCAGCCGGCGCCGATGCAGTCCTGATTCATTCGAAAAAAGCCGTAGCTGATGAAGTTTTGCAGTTCACAAGGGAGTGGGGCGGCCGTTGTCCAGTCGTAATAGTGCCAACAAAATATTTTGACACGCCTACAGATGATTTCCGAGCGGCAGGAGTGTCTCTAGCAATTTGGGCAAATCATAACTTACGGTCAGCTATCGGTGCCATGCGAGAGGTGTCTCGTAGAATATATCGTGATGAGAGTATATCGGGCATTGAAAAACAAGTAGCTTCTGTTGCAGATGTTTTTGAGATCGCGGACAGCGACGAATTGGTAGAGGCTGAGAGCCGGTATCTTCCGACTGACAAAAACGCTCTCGGTGCAATAGTTTTAGCGGCTTCTCGAGGTGCTGCGCTTGGGGAACTCACAATAGATCGACCGAAATGCATGATTGATGTTCGAGGACAGCCTTTACTGCGACGTTTGACCAGTATTTTCAAAAACGCCGGCATTCGTGACATCACAGTCGTGCGAGGCTATAAAAAAGAATCTATCAATATCCCCTGTATCAAAACTGTTGATAATGACAGGTTTGCATCGACCGGTGAGGCGGCAAGCTTAGCTTGTGCTGCTGACAAAATCATTGGTGCCACGGTGATAGCATATGGCGATATTTTGTTCCGGCAATATTATCTCGATCAGTTGATGGAATTAAATGCAGACATTGCTATTGCTGTCGACGCATTATGGGAGACACGCCAAGTGCGCTCGACGGGCGCAATTAGAGATTTTGTCGAGTGTTCGCGACCGTTTTCAGGTGACTATCTTGATGACGAACCAGTTTCTCTGATCCGCATGGCTAATGATGTTGAAGAAGGTTACGTGCACGGTGAATGGATTGGACTTTCTCTTCTCTCCGCCAAAGGCAGTGAATATTTGCGACAAGCTCTGGATGATTTGCGAGTCGGCGACTCGTTGAAATACGCAACATTGCTTGATGTTTTCTCGCATATGGTTAATTACGGCCTTGATGTGCGTGTCTTGTATGTCCCCGGGCAGTGGTTGGATGTCGACGATGTCTCCGATTTGTCGGCGGCTGGGCGGTTCGTGTGATCTCGGCGGCTGATTTTCTTGATCCAGTGCGGGAGGCTGGATACGACTTTTTTACGGGCGTTCCGTGCTCTTTTCTCACGCCTTTAATCAATCAAGTGATTACGGACAAAAGGTATAGATATGTTGGTGCGAGCAGTGAGGGGGAAGCGGTAGCGATTGCCTCTGGGGCTTGGTTGGCGGGTCGTGAAACCGTTTTTATGTGCCAAAACTCAGGGCTTGGAAACGCCGTTAATGCTCTGACATCTCTCAATTACCCGTTTCGTATTCCGACATTGGCTATTATTACTTGGCGGGGAGGGCCAGGCCTAAGGGATGAGCCTCAGCATGAACTCATGGGTCGTATTACGCCTCATTTATTGGATGTAATCGAAGTCCCACACTGCTCGTTTCCCAAGCAAATGGCTGAAGTAACCGATAAGCTTTTAGAAGCTATGAACACACTTAAGCAGTCGAGACGGCCGTTCGCTTTCATTATGGAAAAAGGGGATGTGATCGAAAACAAAGTAGACCCCGCGACTGTGGCCTCCCCGGTCACCGGGACCGTCGAGCATCATCAAACTTCCAAAACATCGTCTCGGTTCGCGGCATTAGAACGCCTTTTGGCATCGGTTCCGGAGGATGCTGGCATCATTTCAGCTACAGGAAAATGCAGTCGTGAACTATTCACCATCGCAGATAGACCGCAGCATTTGTATCAAGTTGGATCCATGGGGTGTGCGGTAGCGATGGGATTGGGTGCGGCGTTGAACACTAACAAACCAATCGTAGTAATTGACGGCGACGGCGGTGCTTTGATGAAACTTGGAGCTTTTGCGACTGTAGGTGCATGTGGCCCGAAAAACCTGATACACGTGGTGCTGGACAATGAGACATACGACTCGACCGGAGGACAGCCAACTACATCCGGAGGAGTTGATTTTGCTGTTATCGCAACTGCTGCAGGGTATTCAAATGGTTATCGGTGTGACAGTTTGGATGGATTTGAGAGTGTGATGAGGTCAGCATTTTGTCGCCCGGGCCCTCATCTCATCCACTTAAAAATCAAACCTGGTTCACGGTCTAATCTTGGCAGACCGACAATAGGACCGGATATAGTAGCGACCCGATTTAAAGATTTTTTAGCGGCTGTCTGTATTTAAAGACCGTTACTTAGTTGTGACCTGTCTCTTTCATCTACCGCCAATAAAATCAAGATCGCAAGCGTAGTGAGGCGAGCACTAATTTGATACCCATAATCTGCTATTAACCTTTCGATTGTAAAAAAGGGTGGAGTCAGGGTTGGCATTTCCGTCGAGGCAGAACTGCGTGGGCGTGACTATTTTCGCTTTGAAGTTTGTCATCGTCGAGCGAACAATTAAGTTCGCTCCTAAAAACGGTACGTTGTAAAAGAAAGTTGTTTGCTGTCAGGTTGCTCATGGAAACTCTTTTTGCAAGATATATACATTGTCTCGAGAAATGGGTGGTTTGGGTTTCTCGCTACTCTGCAGTTGTGATAACCGTTGTAATCTTGGCTACTATTGCAGCTGGATGGCATTTTACCTCTGAGATCACCATCAACACAGACACAAGTGACATGTTAGCTGAAGATGTTCCATTCCGGCAATTCTCTAGTGAAATTGACTCTGCTTTCCCCAAGCAACAAGGCACATTAATTGTAGTGATTGACGGGAAAACTGCTGGGCTCGCCGATGATGCGACTCTGCGTCTAGGAGAGAGATTACGGGCGCGTTCTGATGTTATTGCTGATGTGTATGACCTGCGTGGCGAGCCCTTTTTTCGCAGGCACGGATTTTTATACCTTGACATTGTCGAGTTGTATTCACTCGCTGATGATTTGGCTGAGGCTCAACCATTTCTTGGGGTGTTGTCGCGGCAACCAAATTTGGCCGGGTTTTTTCATGCAATAGGCCTAGCTATCGATGAGGTTGAAAAAACAGATAACACAATACCTATTATACTCTCTGAACTTTTCCTTGAAGTGTCTGAAGTTGCGTTAGCACAGGCGGAGGGGCGATTTCATATTTTTCCATGGGCGAAATTTATGGGTGGGAATACAGGCAAGGCTGCGACAAAATCAGACCGACGTCGATTTCTTATTATCAAACCGAAATTGGATTTTTCCTCATTAGAGCCGGCCGTCGATGCTATGGGCATCATCCGGGCCGAGGCTGAATTCTTAAATATCAATTTAGACAATGGACTTAAATTGAGACTAACCGGTTCTGCAGCTCTTGAACAAGAAGAGTTGGCGAGTGTCGAGAAGGGAATGGGGTTAGCGGCGTTTCTATCTTTAACGCTCGTTCTTGGTATTTTAGTTTTTGGTTTACGGTCCGTGAAAATGATTTTTGCCATTCTTGCCGCCTTGATCATAGGTTTAGTTTGGACATCGTTCGTTGCGGTTATGAGTGTTGGCTCGTTAAATCTTATCTCAGTTGCCTTTGCTGTTTTATTTATTGGTCTAAGTGTTGATTTCGGTATTCATTATGGCCTGAGATATAAAGAAGTTTGCCTGAGAGGTAATAACAACACTGAAGCCTTAATCATTGCGATGCGAGGCGTTGGCGGGGCTTTGACGATGTGCGCATTGAGCGCAGCAATATCTTTTTTCGCATTCCTCCCAACCGACTATGTCGGTTTAGCAGAGTTGGGCGTGATTGCCGGTAGCGGCATGTTTATCGCTCTTTTTGTAAATTTCACCGTGTTACCGGCTTTGTTATCGATCATGTCAACCCAAGGCCAAATTTTTAGCACACCTCCGATTTTGGGTGAGTGTGTAAACCAAAAGAGCTTCTTATCCAGCCGTGGCTTGGCTCAAATAATTTGTTTAGGTGCCTCGGTCCTTACACTCGGCGCCGTATTCTTAGCGCCTAACTCTGTTTTTGATTTTGATCCATTGAATCTGAAAGACTCTGGCACCGAGTCTGTATCAACGCTGCAGGATTTGATGGAGGGTGGTGATCAAAATTATTATTCGGCGGAGTTTTTAACGCCTAACATCGGTACCGCAAATGAAATTGCAGAAAAATTACGTGGGTTGGCAGAGGTAGAAAAGGTTGTAACACTGCAAAGTTTTGTCCCAAAAAATCAAGAGGAAAAATTTCAAGTCATAAACGATATGGCGTTATTTTTAGGCACATCCTTGGGTGTGCCGTCAGAGAAGACTAATCTAGATGCCTATGATCGCCGTTTTGCCTGGCAAAAACTTGATGACAAATTATCTCGGCTTATAACCGGAGATCCCATGGTAACGAGTCAGTTTACACATGAAGTAAATAGAATGCGAAATGCGATGGCCCATATGATGAGCGGAACGGCTGAGACCATGTATCTATTTGAGAAACGGCTAATCACTGGTTTGGATGGGCGGTTAAAAGCGCTCAAGAATGCACTAAATCCGGATCCAATCGACCTAGCAGCTTTGCCGTTGAGTTTGCGTGAGAGATGGATCGCAAAAGATGGTCGTGCCTTGGTCGAGGTCGTCCCTGCGAAAAATTTACAACAGCACGAAAACCTCATAGAGTTTGTTAGTGCCGTTAGAGGCCTAGCGCCTCGTATCTCCGGTGCTCCAGTGACAGTGATGGAGGCGGGGCGGACGGTGCTCGATGCATTTGTTGAGGCTGGTGTGATAGCTGTAATAGGTATTTGCTTTATCTTAACTATCGTGCTCCGGCGAGTTAGAGATGTATTTTTGGTATTTGTGCCAGTAGTTTTAGCTGGGCTGTGGACAGTGGCAGCTAGCGTTATTGCAGGATTAGCTTTTAATCTGGCAAATGTAATTGTTCTTCCACTCTTGTTTGGTCTGGGAGTTGCGGGCTCAATTCATCTGGTTGCTCGGGCTCGCACGGATGGTGCTGCCGTCATGAAAACATCTACTCCACGTGCGGTTATTTTGAGTGCGTTCACCACTATTGGTTCATTTGGTAGTATTTCTCTCTCAAGTCATCCCGGAACAGCGAGTATGGGGTTACTGCTAACTGTTGCTATTTCATTTACCATGGTCGCAACTTTGGTTTTCTTACCTGCTTTAATGCGGCTGCTCTCACCCAGATGACTAAATTAGGTTTTATTCCCCAAAAGTTAATTGGTTAGCCTTCTCATTGAGCATTGAGATTAGTTTTCGAACGCCCCCGCTCTTTAAAATTCTTCGATATTCTGACCGACGCACGGCCAGCTCACTGATACCAAGATCTAAAATCACGTCAATGATCCGCCATTTGTCATCGATACGCTTCACAACATAAATAAGTTCTAAATTGTCGCCACTGGGGTTAATGAGCTTGGTTTCTACTAAACGGGTAGCTTGAGGGCCGTCCTTGACGCGGATAGTTTTGAACTTTTGGCCAGAAAAAGCAGTAAAGCGGCTGGCATAGGTACTTATACTAATTTTTGAGAAAGCGTCGACAAGTGCCAGCTTTTCCTTTTCACTTGCTCTGTGCCAGTATCCACCTGAGGAGACCCTTGTCATGAGACTTAAATCGAAAGTCTCTGATAAGATTGGTGCTAATTTCGTATAACGGCCTTTAAAGCCGAGTTTTTGAGCATTTTTCATGACAACGATAAGGGTATTATGGAGGGTATCAACTAAATCCCTGGGGGATCGCTTTGCCTCAGCGGTTAAGTAAGCGGACTCGGCGCAAGTAATAACTCCTAATACAAGTAGTATGATGGTTACTTTGGAGATCATGAAAAAATGAAGGAGTGGCTTTATGTGCGACATACTGTGGTTTTACCACCGGTTGTAACTATTCAGAGATGAGTTCATTTGCTTTATTATTTAACAATAATATAAGACCTGGGACACCCTGTTTATGCAGGACCTGACGGTATTCAGATCGTCGGACTTTTAATTCACTGATGCCACTATCCAAGATTACGTCAATCAAACGCCAACCAATTTTAAATTTTCGAGCAATGTAAGCGATAGAAATGTTCGCTCCATCTGATGTCGTTAATGTGGTGGTTACAACAGTGGTTTTCTGGGGGCCGGGTCTCTCATCGTTGATCTTGAAAACCTCACCGTTATACCCGCTAAAAAGCGTGGCTAAAGTTGCGATACTCATCCTGCGAAAAGCCATTACTAGTTCGTCGCGATCTTCCTTAATGGCTCGCTGCCATTGATTCCCGCTGCTAATCTGGGCCATCAGTGACATGTGAAATGTTCGATCGATAACTGGCGCCAAACGATCGTAACGATCGGCGACGGGCAAACTTTCGGCAATTTTCATAACTTTAACGAGGTCATTTTGAAAGGACTGCACAAGGTTTCGTGCGCCATGCGACTCGGACATGGAGATCGAGGGAAAAGCCAGAAAAAGCAGAAATAAAAAAGCTGATAGCTGACTCAAAAACTTGAAAGAAAGTTTTGGCTGATACTCCATATCGGTACCTCCTAAATTTTTTCCCCTAAAAAAGCCAGCGATCTCCGCGATTCGACACCTATAATGCCATCGTCGCGATCATTTTGCAAAAATACCACAACGATGCAAAAATGATAATTACAAGGTTGCGGCGAAACCTATCTTGCCCTAAACATTGTGTGTAACAGTTGGAATAGAAGCGCCAACCGTCTTGTTAAGTAATTTAGAGCATTCAGGCGCAAGGAAATTTTAGAGTGGCTACTAAGGCAATCACAGGATACACATTGTTAGCTTTTCTGGCTAGCATAGCCGTTGGCACATTAAGTGCGTGGAAGCCCTCCTTGTCCGCCGAGGTGCGCGGTCCGTGGGAACCCCAAGTTGCAGCTGTAGTTGGTGACAACGGAGTTAATGATCCTATCGAGCCTGTAAACCGAGCGATATTCGGTTTCAATCGCGTCATACACAATAATGTTTTGGGCCCAGTAGCCCGTGCCTACAACGACCACGTTCCAGCTGATATGCGCCTCGGTATTGGTAATTTTTTAAACAACCTTTCAAGCCCGATCACTATGGCAAACCATGTATTGCAAGGGGACATAATGGGCGCACTGCATGTATTTGTTCGACTTTTTATAAACTCCACGATAGGAATAGGAGGTATGGCTGACGTGGTGAGTGAAGTTGACGGTGAGGCCAGAGATGAGGATTTTGGCCAGACCTTAGGTGTGTGGGGAATGGGTGAAGGATTTTATTTAGTTTTACCGATTTTTGGTCCCTCCAGCCCTCGCGATACAATTGGAAAATTTCTGGTTGATGGATATTTTGATCCCTTTGGACTTTACGTTGAGAACACAAACAGAGATGCGTGGGAATATTCGGAAACTGCGGCGAGTGGTGTCGATGAATTTGCCGGCGTAGTTGACGAGTTAGAGCAAATTGAAAAAACATCGGTAGACTATTACGCCGCCATCCGAAGTTTATACCGCCAAAAGCGGAAGTCATTGATTTCCAATGGCAAAGCCCTTGATCTCCCGCCAATCCCAAATCTCAGCTACAACATCGTGCCCGAGGACTTCGGTCAATCGGTTGCGGGTGTCGAATCAAACCGCGTTCCAGCGGATTAATCTTCCAGAAACCTATGCACTCCGAACTCACACGCTAAAAAGTTGTGACTTGGAGAAGAACAAAAAGACAACACTCTTGACAAGGCGTTTTGGAGTACTATATGTTTGGAGTATGTTTGGTGCCGCTAGGACTAGGTCAGTTGAAGGTAGATATCACAACAATTGGTATTTGCCCTTTTGAAACCGCCTCACTTTGGGGGCCATTATTTGGCAGGCTATATTTTGGAGGCTCAGTGCGTACATATAATACCCTTGGCAGGATAAATTCTTTTTTGTTTTCTAGAGAAAAGCAAGCACTAAAGATGTAAGTTGAGTGTCATCGGTGGTGAAAAGGGTGGCGGATGAGAAAACACGGACAATTTTCAAGACTTTTTAAGTTTATTTGTTAAATAAAGGTTCGAGCAGAGATAATTATGGCAAATATTGCATTTCCCGCAGTACCTATAGAGGGCGGATTAGCACGTTACTTTCGTGAGGTTTGGCAGTTTCCTATTTTGGAACGAGAGGAAGAGCAAGCTTTGGCAATTCAGTGGCGTGACAAAGAAGACGTTGATGCTGCACACAAACTCGTGACTTCACACCTTCGATTGGTTTGCAAAATTGCAATGGGATACAAGGGGTATGGTCTTCCAATGGCCGATCTTGTATCTGAAGGTAATATAGGATTGATGAAGGCTGTAAAGAAATTTGATCCTGGTAAAGGATGCAGGCTCTCGACTTACGCCATGTGGTGGATAAAAGCCGCGATAACGGAACACATTTTGAAGTCATGGTCACTCGTTAAGCTTGGCACGGTAGCCTCACAAAAAAAATTATTTTTCAGCCTCCGAAGTATCAAAGCGAGATTAGGAGTGACTGACGGTGGAGAACTCAGTGACGAGAACGCTCAACTGGTTTCGGAGCAAACAGATGTTTCTGTCAGCGATGTAATTAATATGAACCGTCGTCTCGGATCGCGGGATATGTCCCTTAATGCGCCCATTTCTCAGGAGGAGGAAACGGCAACGTTTCAAGATACTTTGGTCAGTGATGGCCCAAGCCCTGAGGCGGCTCTTGCTGATGTAGAAGAGTTTGGTTATCGGAATACGATTTTGAAAAAAGCGTTGCAGGACCTACCGAAACGGGAGCGTGAGATTTTTATAGAACGCCGTTTAAGTGAAGAGCCGCAGACACTCGAGGAACTCGGTTCAGTTTATGGCATTAGCCGAGAACGCGTTCGACAGCTCGAGGCACGTGCTTTTGATAAAATTCGAAAAACTGTGCGTGCCGAAGCAGATGCCTTAGGACTTGCACTCGAAGCATCTTAGTTAGCTGGCTCAAGCTAAGCTGATGATCCACTTGTTTACGGATTTCGGTTTGGAAGGTCCTTATATCGGCCAAGTTAAAGCCGTTTTAGCAAGAGAGTGTCCGCGCAATGAAATTGTAGATCTTTTTTCAGATCTACCGCCTTTTAACGCTAAAGCAGCTGCGTATCTCCTTGCAGCTTATGGCCCCTCTAGCAACCAGGGCGACATTGTTATCGCTGTTGTCGATCCGACGGTTGGAAGCGCGCGGGACGGCATAGTTGTTGAAATAAATGGTGTTTGGTACGTTGGTCCAGATAACGGTATTTTTGAGATTTTGTTGCGTCATAGCTCCTGTGTAGCGCGATGTTGGCGGATTGTCTGGCGGCCTAAGGTCGTGTCTCCATCTTTCCATGGACGAGACATTTTCGCACCGGTGGCATCTTGGATTGCTAAAGGCAGCGGGCCTGAGACAGGTAGTGATTCGCGGTTCCTACCAACGGAGGCAAATAAAATCACCCAAAGAAACTGGCCTGATGATCTACCTGAAGTTATTTATATCGACCATTTTGGTAATATGATTACCGGTCTGCGAGGCGCGATGGTCGGCCCGACCGCCATTATCTCTATAAAAGGCATGCAGCTACAAAGACACACCACGTATAGCGATGTTTGCAAAAATGTGCCCTTTTGCTATGACAATGGGAACGGTTTGTTAGAAATTGCTGTAAATCGCGGTCGAGCGGACCAATATTTCAAAGTGGGGGTAGGTGGCGCAGTTTCCTGTACTCACTAATAATTGTTTTTATGGTCTGACATACATCGTTGTCTGGGATACAATAAAGCGGCTTTTTAAAATATAGTAACATGGGCGTATCGGAATAAACTGGATGGCGTGGATCATGTTCGTCAGGTTGAAGTATTAAATATATGTCGTTAAAAGTTAGATTTTGGGGTGTCCGGGGCAGCATAGCGTGTGCGTCTCCAGACCATATGAAATACGGTGGTAATACCAGTTGCATCGAAGTTGAGGCTGGTGATCACACCTTCGTTTTGGATGCAGGCACTGGCATACGTAATTTTTCCAAAGTCATTCTAGAGCGTGATGTCCGGCAGACTCACCTTCTCTTCTCTCATACGCACTGGGATCATATTAACGGCTTTCCTTTTTTCACTCCGGCTTATGATCCAAAGCGTTCAATTACTGTCCGCGCTGGGCATCTTAAGCATCAGGGTGGGGTGAGGAACGTTTTGTCGACACAGATGCATAACCCAATGTTTCCAGTCCCTCTTGAAGCCATGCAGGCAGATCTCACTTTTGTCGACTTTGAGGCAGGGGAGGACTTTGATCTCTATGGTGATGTGAAGATCCGCACTGCCCCGCTCAACCATCCAAATGGTGCTACGGCTTATCGAATTGAGCATAAGGGTAAATCCGTAGTTTATGTCACGGATACTGAGCATATTCCCGGAAAACCTGATCAAAATATTCTTGGTTTGATCGAGGGGGCCGATATGGTGATCTATGATTGTACTTATACTGAAGAAGAATTTCCCGAAAAGATTGGTTGGGGACATTCGACGTGGAACGAGGGCATGCGGCTTTGTCGAGCTGCTAACGCGAAAAAGTTAGCTATTTTTCATCACGACCCCGAGCACACCGATGACTTCATGGATAAACTGGCTGAGGAGGTCCGTGAAGAATGGAGCGGTAATTTCATAGCCCGTGAGAATATGGATATTTTCATAGATTGAAGGGATTACCATTTTAATAATTTGTCTATTTTGAATAAGAGAGTTTTCTGAAGTTTCTTCATTAACTGTCCCGGTCCTATAAAGTCTGCGAAAACCATTGTTGGTGTAAATTTCACTTTAAAAAAAAATTTTCGAAGATAGGGGGATATTTACTTGATTATAATGATATTGGTAAAAATAGAGCCTGCCGTGCTGAGCGGTGAAGAGCTAAACCCTTTTTAATTGACCTTTTTATGTTCCAGTAATCGGGCAATTCCTAATTACGCACACGAACATTTATTTATTGTAGAATAGATTATAAAGCCCGAGTAAATTAGACCTAGGAGATACCGATGTGAAACGACGGCTTACACAATGGTTTAAGATAGATTGTAAAAGAGCGATTTTTTGCAATATTCGCCAATATGACGCTACCTATTTATTTCCTTGGTGTGGGCAAAACTCTAAAGTCCGACCGGGTTTACTTATTTTATCTTGGGACCCGATTAAGAAGATTATTCCATGAGTAAAACTTGGTAAGCAGGGGTTTTAATTGGATGGGGACTCTGTGGGATAAAAAAGTCGGCAGAACCTGATTTAATTTGATATGATTATGACGTAAACGACAACGACGGAAGCCTTTGGGAGATAGTAATGCGAGTATTAAGAGCTGTGTTTTCGATAGACCGGTTAATTGGTTACTCAATCTTGGCAGTTTTTGTCTCCCTAAAGTTTATCGATCCCTATCCCGTTGAATTTCTAAGATTAAAAGTTTTCGATTATTATCAGCAATTAAAACCGCGGCCAATTCCTGCTGCAAAAGACAAGCCGGTAATGATTATCGACATCGATGAAGCGTCCTTAAGTAAGATTGGTCAGTGGCCATGGCCTCGGACAAAAATTGCGGAGTTAGTTGAAAAAACGCGCAGTTATGGTGCATCACTAATAGCTTTCGATATAGTATTTGCCGAGGAGGATAGACTGAACCCCGGGAATATTGTCGGAGCATTATCGGGTTTGGACGAGCAGACAAAATCAAAACTTTTATCTCTGAGAAGTAATGACAGTGTGCTCTCTGATCAACTGAAGCGCTTCCCTGTAGTCCTTGGTCAAGCTGGCAGGCAAGCCAAAGTTGAGGGACAAAAAAGTGAGAAGCCAATCAAAAATACAGTGATGGAGAGGCGTAAGAAGGGAGCCATGAACCCTAGGGTGTTCTTACCAAGTTTTCCCTACATGACAAAAAATATTCCTGTTCTTGAGCGGGGTAATCACCCGGTCTACGGTGGCTTCGGACTTTTCAATGTAATTCCTGACCGTGATGGAATGATAAGAAACGTGCCAGCATTTTTTGTTCACGATTTTTGCGATGAGGCCGGGATAACGAATAAAAAAAAGAAGCGGAAATGTCAGGTGATTTATCCCGGTATTGGACCAGAAATGTTGAGGGTCAATACCTATCTCACCTCAAAAAAACGTAAACCGCGCAGGGCTTTAATGGTAAGTGTTGATCAAGCCGGAATTAAAGAAGTTATTGTAGATAAGAAAACAAAGATTACTACGGATCAATACGGCCGCATTTGGCCCTATTTTTCAGAGATGGATAGCGCAAAGTACGTTCCTGCAGTTGATATTATAGAGGGAAAAGCTGACCCCTCACTTCTTCGAGGGAAAATGACTATCGTGGGTACATCTGCTGTTGGTTTAAAAGATATTAAAGCTGTGCCTACTGAACCTCTGATGCCGGGAGTTGAGGTTCATGCTCAGATTGTTGAAGCGGCTTTGCAAGGAACTTATTTGGAGCGTCCGGGTTATTTTGTTGCCGCGGAGTTAACATTTATTTTTCTCACAGGGCTTATCCTTGTAATCCTAATCCCGTGGATTGGAGCAAAGTGGACGGCAATTGTTTTTGTAGGCTCAATAGTATTCGCAGGTGGTTATTCTTGGCACCTGTTCTCCAGTGACCGACTTCTTCTTGACGCGACCGCTGCTGTCTTAGCGATTACAACAATTTACATGAGTCTTACTTATACCAGTTACGCTCGTGAAGAAGCTAACCGGAAGCAAACGCGTGCAGCATTTTCAAAATATTTATCTCCGGATATGGTTGCACGAGTTGCGGAAAATCCTGATGAGTTAGTTCTCGGTGGAGAGGAGAGAGAACTTACGCTTTTGTTTTGTGATGTCAGAGGCTTCACTCCAATTTCAGAGCTCTTCAGTCCTCAAGGACTTACGGCGCTTATTAATAAGCTCTTAACTCCACTTACCAATCAAATTATGGCCCGAGAGGGCACTGTAGATAAGTACATGGGGGACTGCATTATGGCGTTTTGGAATGCCCCCCTTGACGATCCAAATCATGAGAGAAACGCATGTTTATCTGCTCTTGCGATGTTAGCAGAAATGGACCCTCTAAATGATAAATTGGAGCAAGAAGCTAAAGAAGAAGGCCGCCCACATTTACCACTAAAAGTTGGCCTTGGTCTTAATTCAGGGCCATGTGTTGTTGGCAACATGGGTTCAGACCAGCGTTTTGACTATTCTGTTCTTGGAGACACTGTAAACCTCGCGGCGCGCTTAGAGGGGCAAAGTAAGGGATATGGAGTGAGAATTGTGCTCGGGCCAAATACAGCGGAAAAGGTCACAGACCTTGCAATTTTGGAATTGGATAACATCAAGGTTAAGGGCAAAACTGAGGCCGTACAAATATTTGCACTATTCGGTGACGAAGAGATGGTACCCACTGAGTTTTTTCAAACCCTAAAAACAAAACACGAGGGGCTGCTCGAACTTTATAAAGCACAAAAGTGGGACGAAGGCCTTGAAGCCGCTAAGGATTGTCGAGCCTTTGCGAAAGACGCACCATTTGAGATCGATGGATTTTATGAACTCTACGAGACAAGGTGCATAGAATACAAGGCAGTGCCACCTGTCCCTCTGGGAGAAGAGTGGGACGGGGTATTCACAGCCACAACTAAGTGAATGTTTGGAGTGAAATTACTTATCGGTCATAACCCATACTCCATCCCACGATTTTGGATTTTGTTTCTTCATAATAGTGCAACGATCTATATAAGTGTCGGATAATTTGTCAGCGGGATTTGCCTTAAGACACTCTTTGAATGACTTGATTGCCTTATCCCAGTTTCCGCTCTTGTACAGTTCTCGCCCTTCGTTGAAATGATTAACCGTATCCATCAAGTTGGGAAATGACGATGAGTTATGATAATCTAGTACTTCTCTGACACCTACGGGCTCTGTTTTACCTTTCACGACCACGTCATCAATGTAACGAACTTGGTACGTCCCTTTGAGCTTCTTGTAGGTGTAGTCACTAATCAGAATTCGAGCTGAATATTGTTTGCACGCACTCTCGAGCCGCGCGGCTAAATTCACGCCATCGCCAATCATTGTATAATCCATTCTTTTTGAGGAGCCAATGTTACCTGAAACAACTTTGTCAGTGTTAAGACCGAGACCCATATCTACTGGCATTTTCCCTTCTTTTTCGCGGATTGCATTCCAATCCCACAACCGTGAAATCATATTAATCCCGGCACGCACGCCTCGATCTTCATCGTCTTCATTTGCGACAGGAATACCAAAACCTGCCATAATTGCGTCGCCTATGAATTTATCAACCATCCCACCTTGTTCACTGATAGCCTCAACCATTATGTCAAAGTACTCGTTCAAAAGAGATACGGTTCCTTGAGCACCCAAGGTCTCTGTAATGGTTGTGAAGCTTCGAACATCAGAAAAAAGGAGGGTTGCGACTGTTTCCTGGCCCCCCATAATATCTGTACCATCGCTCATAAGCTGTTCTGCGATACCCGGATCTATATATCGCGACATAGTGGATTTCATGCGTTTTTCGTCGGAAATATCCTCAATCATTATTAGCGTACCCAGATGCCCCTGTCCCTGATCCATTCGGCCATCTGGGTCCTGATTCTCTAAAGGTAAGAAACTTAGGTTAGCAGATACGGTGTCAATATTATCGTCTTCGTGTGTTCCTACTTCGAATTCAGTGTCCATTAATAGCTCGTCTTCTTTCGTCTCTTCACACGTTTTAATCTTCTCTAATATCCATGAGCGCCCATTTGTAAAAAAATCCTCAGCAGTTTTACCAATTATATCGAGTGATCGGATCTTTAGAATTTTCAAACCCGCTTTATTGCACGTAATTATTTTGCCCTCATCATCAATCGTAATCACGGCATTTGACATGCTTGTCAGCATGCTGTGATTGTAGGCTCGTTCCTTAGCCACGTCCTCAAATAGCGCAGCGTTTTCGAGCGCTATAGCAACTTGTTGAGTAAATGCCTTCAGCCGCGACTCATCTTCATCAGTGAAGCCGCCACCTTTCTTGTTGAGAGCCTGGGTACAACCGATACATTTTTGATCTTTGTTGATGATGGGCACGCAAAGGATAGATTGTGTGAAATATCCTGTCTGTTTATCAAAGCCAGGATTGAAACGGAGATCCGCATAGGCGTATGGAATATTGACGGTTTCTCTAGATTGAAACACCGCTCCTGCAATCCCTGCATCGTTTGGTAGCCGGATTTCTCCAATCCCATCGCCCATCGCAACTCTGGAGAAAAGTTCATTAGTCTTTGGATCATTGAGAAATAGTGTTGAACGATCCGCATTTAGCATTCTCGTGGACTCCACCATAACCCGTTGCAGTAATGAGCCTAGGTCAATTTCGGCTGTGACGTCTGAGACGATATCAAGAAATTGCATCTCCTTCTCACGTGATTTGACCATCTCTTCCATGCCCTGAGCATTTTGTAGAGATACTGCAGCTTGTGCAGTAATTGCCTCCACTATATCCAGATCTTCTTTAGTGAACCGACCTCTTTTTTTATTAAGAATTTGGATCACGCCGATTACGTCATTTCGAACAGTGCGGACCGGAGCGCAAACGATATTCTTCGTTACATAACCTGTTTGCTCATCAATTTTTGTATTAAAGCGCTTGTCCTCATAAGCGTTATGAATAATTTCTCCTGCGCCTGACTGAAAAATTGAGCCTGCAATACCTGTCGTATTTAGAATTCTGATTTCACGGGTTAGTTCTCCCTGAGCCACCCTTGAATATAGCTCTCCGGTAAGTGGGTCATTCAAAAACAAGCTGCCTCTATCCGCCCCTAATTCCTTGGTGGTCATTTCTATTAATGTCCAAAGAATTTCACTTAAATTCTTCAAGCCAGCGATCTTTCGGGTCACGGACAATAGCATTTCCGTTTGATGGAGTTTAGCCGCTGTGCGTTCCAATTGCGTACTTAAATCTGCAGGAGTAGGTGGTTTAGCCATTCTTTATATCCAATTCTTCTCTTAGCTTCTCTATAGTTTCTTTTAAATGGCGGTGTTCATCAACCGTTTCTAATTTTTGTTTTTGAAATTTAGCCTCATATTCAAACTTTTGGCTCTCTAGCGCGTCTCGCAACCGGGTTGAAGTCAGCTTTAATTGCTGAATTTCATCGGCAGAGCGTTGCACAGCCTGCTGAACAGCCGCATCTTTTTCGAATCTCAGGCTCTCGAGTTCATCG